>ENA-OREC01001614-OREC01001614.1-marine-metagenome-genome-assembly--contig:-NODE-1614-length-11613-cov-12.129941_pt1 | contig 11613 bp, 6 predicted proteins | sample MGYA00248626_ERZ508543 | MGnify/ENA primary metagenome ERZ508543 (study PRJEB26211, sample SAMN05518279) | marine metagenome | isolation source: Puget Sound, Washington, USA | host: Bankia setacea... | reverse complement strand
ATATTGGCATTTAGGACTACCATCATCATGATAATCGTTTATATTGGCTTTTAGGACTACCATCATTATGATAATCGATTATATTGGCTTTTAGGACTACCATCATCATGATAATCGTTTATATTGGCTTTTAGGGCTGCCATCATCATGATAATCGTTTATCTTGACTATTGGACGGTCACTTTCACAGTTAACCGATTATATTAACTATTGGGACGGCCACTTTCACGGTTAATCGATTATATTGACTATTGGACGGTCACTTTCACGGTTAATCGATTATATCAACTATTGGGACGGCCACTTTCACGGTTAATCATTTATATTGACTATTGGGACGGTCACTATTAAGGTTAATCGATTATATTGACTATTGGAAGGTCACTTTCACGGTTAATCGATTATATCAACTATTGGGACGGCCACTTTCACGATTAATCGATTATATCTACTATTGGGACGGCCACTTTCACGGTTAATCGATTATATTGGCTATTGGGACTGCCACTATCACGATTAATCGACTATATTGACTAATGGACGGTCACTATTAAAGTTAATCGATTATATTGACTATTGGGATGGCCACTTTCACGGTTAATCGATTATATTGACTATTTCCTCTTTTCGTTATAGGGACAACTCTGTACATTTGCACGAGTGCTCTCCTTTTTGGGTAGGTATTTTCATTACTTTTAACAAAGAAAAACTGTTTACTGTTTTCTGTAGACATGCGCATTCTGATTGAAAAACACAATTTCAAATATTTTTACTATATACATATAACCTACCCAAAAGGGAGAGCACTCATGAAAATGAACAGACTTGTCCCTCAAACGAAAAAAAGGAATGGGGCATCTACGAGACATCGGAAACAGTTTAAAATGTCAGAACAGACCGGCATTATGAACTTAAATTGACATATCTATATTCTATCATTTGTAGTAGGAACAGCAGTCTGGATACATGGTTAGTACGCCGTTTTCTTGTTTCAGCTAAAATGATCTTTGCTTCTTCATGTCGAATGGAATATCATCTGATATAAAGACGATTTTATATAACACAATAAGTTGAAAAAAACATGTTAAGCATTTTGTTATGTAAGTTAGAATTGCGATTACAAATTTAGCGAATGTGGCTTACTTATAATGGAGCAAATTCAGTCGCAAACTAATTATAGTGTACCCTAAGTCCAAAGCTATTGTATTGACGTCATCCATACAATTACATAAGGGAATCCAGTGCAAATGTTTTTAAAACATAAATGTGTACATATGTAGATATTTGTTTTACAAACGATTCAACGAGAAATTATATATAAGATATTTTCATGAACATAAACGACACCTTTACTTAGCTACCCAAGGTATGGCCATACTAGTGTAGCGTGTTACCTGAGTAATATAACACGACAGGTGTAATGGTGTTAACGTGTTTGCCTGCTTCTTTCTGTGTGTTATGTACAGAGCCTAATATTCGTTGTCATTATTATAACAGTTTTTGCAATATTGTCCAAGAAGTCACCAAATGCTTGCTTGAACTTCCTCTTTTTCTTAGAATGTTACTTCATATAATATTGCTTCCTGTGTGGTACCGGTAACGACTTACTTGCAAACAAAAAACTTACACCTTCTGTTGACATATCGCATTCAATTTTAACAGCCGCCGCATTGTCAAAGTGTGTCAACACGAGTTCTCTGTCTGGTGCAACTTTTGTCTTACCTTAATTATAATAGATCTCTTAAATGGCTGAGAGAACTGTAGCATTTAGTGGAATTAAAGTGGAAATAAACCGTTCCTAATTGATATTCCATCACAGTATCTGGATTAAAACAATCACCATAAGTACATTTGTACACTTACATACTGTACTCACAAACATCAGACATATATCCGAGTCCCTCTTAAATGTAACAAAAACCCAACAGGCACTTGGATTACTTCTATGATATTGTTCTTATAAATCACATTTCATAGACTAGTATCGTCGTGTGTTTTGTGCCGGAGCCTTTCATTACAACGGTACCGAATACATCTTGCAATCTTAAAATCTTGCAATCCTGACATTTTGAACTCTTGCAATCTTGCAATCTTGAAATATTGAAACCTTAAAATCTTGAAATCTTAACCGGAAGTCGTGTCAAATAATTAGCATATATAATAACACATTATTTTTACGTCAGCGACCGTGAACGTACTGGACCTATCTTACAACGCCCTTGTCTAGACGAAAACACACTGAATATTGCTAATTCTACCTTAAAACTTGCGCTCTAATAGAATGACACTAAAGTAAAGATAATGTTTGTTGTATGCACAAATGCTGGTTCCATACACTGTCAATTAATAATTCGATATAAAATACAAATTGTTTCTCAAATTCCCTTACATTTTTGATAACATAATATATACAAGATATTGTATCAAACAGCTATCACACATCTACAAACTGTGTTATAACTAAATAAGGAGAGCTGTATTTAAACACAAGTTGAAGCGTTATGTTTACATTTGAAACCGTTATCATTACAACTGAATCCTCTTAGACAAGCAGTGAAGGGCTCAAATCAAAACGTGAACATATGGAGTACTTTTTATCACTACAGCACCCGGGGCACAGTGGGCCTTTTATTTTTTTGTAACAAAAACTTTACTTTTAAAGATAACATCGGTAATTGCAAGAGCACTAATTCAAGAGTTAATTTAAAGGTATCACCGTGTTTCTGTATATAAATTATTGTTAAGTATTCAATAATGTGTCTTGGCGTAACATACGTGTGTCGGTATTTTGGCCAACATAAATATGCTGCCTGTCCGCTGATTTGTATAACGCAACGTGCAATGCCAAGCATCAGTTGGGTCTGGTGATTTGTTTACGTGCTATGTGCTATATGCCATGAAGCTCGTGTGAAAGCGTTTCCTTTGTCAGTCTTGTTACATATACGTTGATTTACTTGCACAGTATCACATACGAAATTAGTGATATTTTTCATTGAAGACATTTAGCCTGCCATGCAATAAGCGTACAGAGATTTTAAACGAAGCAACTCGGCAAACATGTACTTAGTCATCGAACGATATCGTACGACCGTTGTGAAAAGGCCATTTGCAAAACCGAACTGTTGTTGGTTACAGTTTAATCATTCTTTAATACGTGAAATGTTTGATAAGGGCACACTTCAGATCGTTGGCCTGACATCGCCCCATCGTGTTGCCGTGTCGGCGGCCGAAAGATTAATGATTTTCAGTCAGATGTCTTTGTACACAATTGCGTTACCATTATATGTGTTCTAATGTCATCAACGACGAACTGTTCTAATCTCACTCGGAAATGTTTGTAATTTGTAAAGAAATAAGTCCACGGAACGTCCAGTGATCTTATTATAACATGTAACAAAAAACAGTTAAGACACGCTGTAATATGTGAATGGAAGTTCTTCAGTTGTTGTCTGTTTTATGACGTCGCACACATGAGTATTAAGATGCTAACGGACTTTTAACAAATGAGACAAGTTGACACATGTCACGTTCGATCCGATAAAAGTCCACAGCACCTTTACATATTTTGGAAGCTCAATCTTGAAATCATACTACGAACTTGAGAATGTTTTGGTTTATACAAATAAATGTTAGATTCAGCAAATTGATATTCACTCCACTTAAAGTCACACCACGATTCTCGACAAAAGTTTTGTTTTAAAATTCCCGAAACTTATGCCACCTATGGAGTTAATTATCAAGGATTTACAACCAGTGTTAGTCCTCACATTTACTGACCAAATCTTAAACGGTTTTTTCATATTTACAACTGATGGTTATGTAGATATATAGGCAATCTATATCATTGTTCTGCTTTTAAAACGCCTGATAAATTTGTTTAAAATATTTGAAAGTGTAGATGAGCTATTTTGGAATAATACTAAATGTTATAAAAATCATTACCGATAACCTTATCAATAAACAAGGTATTTAATATATTATTTTGGTTACCTTTATTGTTATTAAACATAATTACATCATTACACTAATTACACTATGTTTACCTGTGTTTGGGCGGCCTATTGATTTGCAAAAATGACTTAATCTGTTTTGGTTTTGACGATATCTAACGAGGCTTATTCGACATTTAAGTCAATCTTCCATAAGGCCCTGAATTTGTTTTAGTTCGATTGTAAAATCACGCTCAAATCCGTTCCTGGAACCAACCAGTACTAAGCGATAAGGGTAATGCTTCTTGCTCAAGGAAAAAACGGGGGATTTTGATGAGGCTCGAACCCACGCCCTCCATATTACGAGTCAGACGTGCAACCCACTGCGTCATGCTGCCCCCTGTAACGGTTACTACTCAAATGTTAACGCAAAGGGCTGTAATTTAAACACAAACACATCTATTGTTATAGGTATCACATTGTCAGTGATTGTGAACATATGTTATATTTCTGTACACAAATATGTTTAAAGTAATATAACATGTGTGAATAATTAAGTGTACTAGTGAGAATTTAGGTACAGAAAACCAAAACAAACAAAACACACATTAAAAATCAACAATAAAAATCAACAGTAAACAACAACATAACAAGCTAAAAAGAAACATGTGTCTTAAAGCGTATATACCAATGAATTGGATCGAATGAATACATTTTACAATCTTCGAACTTGTTTTAAAAACAAACTGTGTTCTAATTTTAAGATGTTTGTGAAAAAGTGTTTGTTATACGTTGATTGGGTAAATCCGCTTTCATTGGAACCTTTTTATTTCTACACGAACTACACTTGCACAAGTACCATATAGATACTGCATTCGTGAAACTAAAGATTAACTAATTGGATCTAATATTGAGAAAAAAAAAATCACTGCGCATTCGGTTCAGTTATCATGTTTCTATCTGACCTTATCGGAGTTTCTACTTCAAACTTTGATCATACGACTTGGCCTGACAGTGGGACACAAGTCGTATAATGGTAAACTGTGAGACCAAAATATGGTTCGACTATAAAAGGGAAAGCTTGCTGTCTAAGACCATAGAAAACTATAACGCAACCGCATTTCGAAAATTATCTCCATTGCATTTAGATTTCAAATTTATTCTTTTTGAAATATACATTGGTCGTCTTTGTTTTCAAAATGTATCGTCTCATTTTAAAGAAGAATAAATACATGATACGACGTATTGTATTGTTCGAAAAGGTGCAGGATAGTTTAAACAATATAATGTCCTTCTGCAACATGACCACACCTCCAATATACGGGTACGAAAATGACCACGCCTCCAATATACGGGTACGAACATGACCACACCTCCAATATACGGGTACGTACATGACCACACCTCCAATATACGCGTACGAACATGACCACACCTCCAATATACGGGTACGTACATGACCACACCTCCAATATACGGGTACGTACATGACCACGCCTCCAATATACGGGTACGAACAACTCTGTAGAAATAATGCTACGATCACGGTCTAGTCTCGTATGTGTAAGTGTTTCTTAAACTAACAAAATCAATATTGTTTTAATTATTTTCAACGGTTTCACATCATTGGAAATTAACATCATTAAAGTCATGTAAAACGTTTTAACAACATATTTATTCAAACAGCACTGTTACTACACCTTTTATTTTATTTTTAAAGTTGGAATATTTTCCTTAAATTTATACAAACAATCTTCTAATTTCAAATTTCAAACGCCCCTTTTCGCTGTTGCAATGTTTACTGCATCTTCGCTTAAGTATCCCTCTAAAATATTATCTACACTCAATCATAGTCCAAAAAGAAAAAAAGACGCGCGTGTCCGTTATTTACATCATTTGCATAATAAGGAGCACATGACAAGTTTGACTTCCCATGCCGACGTAATTGTAACAGAACATCGTCATCCGACCTCTGTCGTCAGATCGTCGCTGCCGTTACAGATGGCAATGTGCAGCCCCAATATTCATGTTTTTTGACAACTTCGAACCTACGACTGAATTCGTTATGAGGTCAACATCGTATCGAAAGATCAATAACGGTAACGTGATTCGATGGTCCATTTTGAATTTTGGTGATAGTGTGAGGTGCTGGTAGCTGTAGGGGAGTGGGAGGGGGTGTTGGGATTGACTGTACATAAGCTCTGTCACCGGATACTTTTCTTCAGTTTCGAATTGACATCGTACCGAATCAAAGATGAGAGCCGCAGTCGTTTTTGGGATTTACTTAGTGTCTGTTGTGTCAGCTATTGTATACGAAGACTGTAGTAAGTAACACATCGCTTCTTTTCAAATATATTCATAATACTTTTGTCGTTTAGGTGTTTTACTAAATAACACAATACTAATTACGAAAATGAAGAATTATTTTACGTAATTTATTTCTTTTTCCATTGTATGTCTATGAATATGCTGTGTTACGCTCAATGCTTAATTATTTGACCTGGATACTGATTTTTCTCTAGATCTGCATACATGTTCACATCAGTTACTCGTAAATTATTCTGAAAGTGAAAAGGATATCTTTCCAACAGTAAAATAAACGCTCGAAAGCCGAACTATTTATAGATGTTAATACAACAGTTCTTATCAGAAACAATTGTCAAATTAAAAGCTACCCGTATAGCTAATGATTCTGTTGTCTGCTCACATTTATATTAACGTTGAACAGGGATTTTTTTATTAATTTTCTTTATTAGTGTTACAGTTTGTTCAGAAGGTTTGATCTGTTAGCTTGAATGAATGTAAAATATGCGTTCTACCATATTCGCTTTGTAACGTCGATCTTGATTGGACATCGGGACAAGATTTGCACCAATCAAATACCATATATACCGTCACAAAATTAAAATTACAGGATAGTTAAACCTATATATACTCACAAAGCTGAACATGTATTTTGGCGGGAAAAGGCACTTAAACAATGAGAGTTAAATTGATATGACAACTTATTTGAGTTGTTAGATGTATAGCTAGTTCATAATGTTGTTGTTTTATCTAAATAACACATATTAAAATAACTTAGAATTAAATGCCATACCAACTGGTTAAGTTAAAGAACAATTCGCATATTAAATAACAATGTTATACGAGCTACGTTGGACAGAAGGTCTTAGGTTTCATTTAAATACATTGCTACGTTTTCAGACGATAGTCCCAATAAGATTCTGCATATAGAAAACGGATTTCTAAGCGCGGATCCCGTCCAGATACCAGGAGATGAGACAATAGAAGTGGACATCCTCATCCTACAACCCATCGCTGGACATCACTATACACTGGACCTTGTCATGAAGAAACTCGGTATCTTGGACCTTAAAGTACCATGTGTAGACAACGTCGGCAGTTGGTATGTCAAACAAGTTATTTAATATTTTTTAAAAAACATTGGTAAACTATATATCTTAACTTTCCGTTTATTCGTTTTATTGAAAACAGTTAACTAGACCAATCTTTTAGTATGTACTCATTTTTAAACAATCTTTAACTTCTTATCATTAAATAAAAGAGAAACCGTTTGAAGCATTTTCCGACGGGCTACCTTCTAAATGCAACTACTATTTGAATAAAGTTTAATATCCGACAAATGACAAACTATATCCAAAATGAAGAACTCGGATAGACTTATTAATATTGTTGTATAACGTGTGTGTTCAAGTGAATGTTTTATTGTGCAGTTGACACGTTTGTGCTTTGTTGGTTTGCATATCGACAACTTGTCAATAAAAAGGATTCAATTCTGTGTTTCCCAAAATACAATATTGAATGATTTGCCTTTGTTTCAGCTCCTATGACTTGTGTGAAATTCTAACTCCATACCGATTTAACGACACCGAGACACATTGTCCTCTCATGGTAGTCGAGACTTCCCCAGACTTCCCCTGCGCATGCCCATTCAAGGCTGGAACCTACCATTTGAACCCTACCACATTCCAGATCCCAGAATTGGGCAGTCTCGTAGAAGGCATATCTCAGGTAACTTTCCGTTTACACGTTGTCAATTTGTTTAGTTTTGAATATGTCGGAACGATGAACGGATATGAAATACGGACACCTATGAATATGGAAACCTGTGAAATATGTCAACATGTTACAACTGCAAACGTCCGAAATATGTCAGCATCTTACAACTGTTAACGTCTGAAATATGTAAACGTCTGAAATATGTAAACATATGAAATAGGTAAACGTCTGAAATATGTAAACGTCTGAAATGTGTAAACGTCTGAAATATGTAAACATCTGAAATATGTAAACGTCTGAAATATGTAAACCTGTGAAAAAAGTCTACCGAGATCGATTAATGTTTGCTTAACGAGTAAGACTTGCTGTTGCTTTTATAACAGGGTGAATACGAAATTGATGCCATCATTACTGACAACGACACTAAAGAGCAGGTAGCATGTTATCACATTGAAGTAGCAGTTGGTGATGAATGTTCAGGACTTGGATGTCTCATTGGCAAGAAAAGGCGTACCATTCATTAAACAGTTTAGAGGTCACGAGAATCGAATATTGTAACATGTAGTCATCGAATTTTGTGCAATGATCTGTCAAACCGTTCCTGAGATTAAACATGGTTTTCTGTCATATCAAACAGGTGTATTTCGTTATTGATAAAAAACATCAACCTATGATTAAAGGTGAATTCAAAGCCTAATGACGGGACTCGCATTCGTCAATCGTTAGTGGGGGTGTTTGTATTCAGCCTGATCGTTGATTGTTTTGTACAACCGCCACCATCAGCAACACAAGCAACAACATTAACAACAACGAATGATGTTAAGGGATAGAAACTCGTTTTACCATCAGCCATACAGCAATGGAATTATCTACCGTGCCTTTTAAGACAATGCCCATCTCTCGCTACATTCAAAGGCGAACTTTTACGTAGTAAAATTCCTTCTCGGACTGTCCTACTTCATATTTTGCAAGGAGATCGCTTACTTTCTTCTTTACATGCACGAATGCGCAATAACTGTATTAACTTAAAATGCGATCTCTTTGTAAACCAGTTATCAGAAACTAATCATTGCGTATATGTACCGGAAAATGCTGACCATTAGTTTTTCATTGTACCCAGTTTACTAACGAACGCCTTCAAAGGTTTCACAGCAGCACTCGCAATCTCCATCCCTTAAATTGTCAACTTTTATTATTTATTAACGGAGCCTGGACTGCCGAGCAAAACATGGAAATAGTTTACGAAAAACTGTTTACACATTTATCAAACGAACTAAACGTTTTACATAATGCACTCCATCCATCCACTCTTCCATATTTTCCTCATAGCTTTCCTTCTCCCCCACCCATACGTTACTGTCACTCTTTCCGACCCCTTCTTTTCTTTCTACTAGCATTCTTTCTTCTTCTCACTATCTATGCTCTTTATTGTTTATATCTTTTTCGCCATCGTTTGTTATATAATAGATATTTCCCATAGAATTATACTGTCATGTATATGTGTAAAAAATAAAACGATACCGGGGAGGGCTGTAATTAAGTTAAGGAACTTGTGGCCCAACCTTTTAAGACCATGATGTTACATGTTGTAATGTAAATTGTTTGTCTTTTGTATATATGGGAAAATAAAATACGTTTAAACTAAGGGGTAGACACGTTTGAAACAAAAGAAAAACAAACAAAAAACAAAACAAAAACAACTCAAAGAGGGCTTTGTTGTAGTCCAGTTTGGTAAGCAACAACATTATCAGCAACAACTATGTCTGTTGAGGCGATATATTGTTTTAAATACATTCGTTCAAGTTTACATTGATAAATAGTTCGGAATAGACCCAAACGTATCAAGTTGGCCGACACAATATAAATGCGTCCAATTTATCAATACACTTGTCGATGGAGAACATGTTCAAACACCTTGTTTTGTTTGTTCCTATATTCCTTCTCGGGTTGACGGTTGCCCTTTAAATAGTAAATATTTCAGTTCATTATAGTTCTATTGCCGCCTTGACATACCTATTGAATTCAATTTTGTCACGATCGAATACTGGTTGATATTTATTATCGAGTTGACGGTTGCCCTTTAAATAGTAAATATTTCAGTTCCTTATAGTTCTATTGCCGCCTTGACCTACCTATTGAATTCAATTTTGTCACGATCGAATACTGGTTGATATTTATTTCAAGATCACGTCATCGTATTCGTTATACTTTTTGCACATTTTTATCTCTTTTAACTCAATATAAACTTACAGATTTAAACTGTACATATAGTGATCAGGGAACTCTGGCCTTATCTTGTTGTAAAAGGGCAGACATCGTACGATTGATCACTTGGTAGGTGTTTGGTGCTGATTTCTGGAGGAGGGGGAGGGGGAGGGAAGAGCGGGATACACATTGAGCTCCATTGTGACACCAAGAAGCAACAGAAGAACCCGGATGACGCGGGAAAGTGGTTGGCTACATATACCAGGGCTGCTGTATAGTTAAGTCAGTGTGTACTGTGTTGGACATCGCCTGAGACCGGAAACCCGTAGAACAAGAACAATGCATGCCTTTGTAGGACTTGTGCTGGTAGCTGTAGCATCAGCCTTAGTGTATGAAGATTGCAGTAAGTGCTTATCATGTTTCATATTCACCTTTGAGTGAAGTGTTCATAATTTGTGTTGGTCTCTACATAACTTTTGTATTCGTCTAAGTGGCATGTCAATGGATAGCCTTTTCAATTGTTTTTTGTCTTTTTGCGAGTCAACTTTCATAATGACAGTATCATCTTTTTAAACAATGAAAGCATACATGTTCATGGATATCAGCTATATAGAGGATGAGTATATGATGTTGGTGAAATATCGAATTGTATGCAATCGATTGATGAACAGATGAAAATGAAATATTAATTGTGGCCAAAGCGATTGATACATAATTCGATCGTTACTGAAAAATATAATCATTCTATTTCACCACGACCAATCTATAACATAGTGTTGGTTTTACTTCTCAGAACAGTGTGGTATCGGTTTATACTTGACTGGTTTCCTTTAAAACCAGTTAGTCATAGATAAATGTACTTAATAAGTGTAACGTTTTACCCGTAAGTATTGTATTGGTAGTATACGTATCTATAATTATCATGGCACTTCAACGATGGCCGAAGTTTAATGACGTGTCTTGTGTCGATGTACATTTGTCTACACAAGGAAATGGCCGTGTATATCAATATAAATATTCAGATTAGTTACGTTAATAAGTACAGCTTGAATAACAAGAACCTCTGAAATTCATTGTAACTGTATCATATATAAGAGTTATTCTAGTGAGATGAGGCAAATGTCAGGGCTTTGTTGGTTTACAATATTTAACTCTAACAGTAGAAAACCAACCAGGAAGATAACTGTTGAAGAAAACAAATCGTTACCTAATTTCTAAAACCACGTGAGTCGATTATTTGGTATGGTAGGAATTGTTTTATTAAGCTCTTTCAATGTGTACATGTACTATATATGTGCTTCTAAATTGTATATAACTCACATAAAATACAAAACTTGAACGCTGTATGTAGTTTCAAATATATATGGGGGTTAAACTTCAAAGTCGTTCTTCTCAAAATGACGGGAAAAAACAAACAACCGATACGGGTTTTTTGATATAATTTGTCAAAATGTACCAA
>ENA-OREC01001613-OREC01001613.1-marine-metagenome-genome-assembly--contig:-NODE-1613-length-11615-cov-14.413157_pt1 | contig 11615 bp, 6 predicted proteins | sample MGYA00248626_ERZ508543 | MGnify/ENA primary metagenome ERZ508543 (study PRJEB26211, sample SAMN05518279) | marine metagenome | isolation source: Puget Sound, Washington, USA | host: Bankia setacea... | reverse complement strand
CCTTAGGTCTACAGTCAAGAAAAGTATTGTAAATGACAAACCAAACACAAAGTTCAAAAGTAATTCATTTAGCTATTGTGGAATGAAAACATGGAATGAATTACCCGAATGTATAATAAACAGCCCCTCTGTGGAAATCTTTGAAATTCGGCTTAAAACTTTCCTCAGACCATATGAATATCAGTAACATTAATAGCTGTTAGAGTGCCTGTCGTACTTCTTATGTTAATAGTTATATACATATTATACATGTGTTGATGTTGTTGTTGGGTTTATCAATATCTTGTCGTCATTTTCATCCTCCAAATATGCAAGTGTTAATCAATAATGTTTCAGTCCATATTATTATGTTTATAATCGTAGTTAGTAGAAGGCCTCATATTAGATAAGTTGGTCATTGTTCTGTTCAATTATAATGTATCACTTCATGAGTTACCTTCAGAAAATAAAGTATTTATTATTATTATAAACGTTCACAAACGCATACACACGAACTCCACAACGACTGACGACGTACATATACTAATGGGAGTTTCAGACACCTGTTTATCATTCTGATTCGTATTTTAACCATTACATTTTAACTCGAATTGTTCGCGCTAGTTGTCTGCGCATGCTGTTTTATGCAAAATGATTGTTGACGTCATATCAGTACAATATCTGTTAATTACATACAGGGAAAGTCCTACTACGCAAATGTAAGTGGATTAGATGCACATTCATCATCTTACATTGTTGGTGATGTTTCTCCCACGAGCTTGATATGATAGAGATCGAAAATGACAACTACGGGACACCCGTCTCAACGTCCATTTGCTCTTCCGCTTATTTCAACATCAAATTTTAATTATTGTCGAAAAGTGTTATCAAAGAAAAACTATTTTCATAAATATAAAAACAAAAAAATGTCAGCCAAAATCCATGTTGTGTTGGGAGTTTGCTTCAGTATGTATAGGTAAACATCAAGCATTGAGTCACGAAGTCACATGCTATTTTAGACTCTACATAGAAATAGGGTGAACAAGTGTTTAACCCAAATAGAAGCGCTTAATTTTGATGTAGAAACTACCGTTGTCTACACACAGAGGACCCTATAACACTGCCTATGGTTGGAACAGGCCAAATGTCAAGTCTCAATGCTCGCTGTTTATCTATAGAAATGATTCAGTGCTTTGTCAATCAGAATGCGCATGTCTACATGAAACAGTATACATTTTCTTGGTTAATAATAATGAAAATACCTACCCAAAAGGGAGAACACTCATGCAAATGTACAGAGTTGTCCATCAAACAACAAGATGGAGTACACTGATAAAATATTCGTTACTTTTACTATTGCGGCATGTTAAATTTTACTCTATGTTCCATTCAAATGTCCGGTATATAAAGGTCTGCTACGAATAAAAATGGTCAGCTATAGATGGACAAAATATCCTTCAAAATACAGACGAATATATAGATACAAAACACAACACAGTACATGTTTTAAGTTTTATTTTGTTCGCGACAAACAATGGACTTTCAAGTGGTAACATTGTGCCTGTGTAAGTGTCAACTATGACAGATACATCAAGGTCACAAGTAATATATAGTAGCTCCAACAAAGGAACATATATTGTAGCATTGCGTACTTCTAGATTCGAATTTACCATTCCGTAACATTGGATATGACATAGTGCATTTACATGTACACATCATAGCACAAGAGATACACATTATAATCGTAAGGAACTAAGCTCCATGATTGTCAATGCTTGTTTGTACACAGATGGTTAAATTCGTATAAAGTACAGCCCCTGCGGTTGTTATTGGACGAACAATATATCCAGTCAATCTGTTAAATTCGATATTTTCCGTAAATCTAAAGTACATTTTAAATTGCAAATGAATAGAACAAGATAATTGCATAGTTTGCATTCTTATATTTCACCTGCTGTAGATTTTTCCCCGTATTTTAAACTTTTTTACCATAGTAGATCTATCAAAAACCGTTTCAAAGTTGGGATAGTTTGACTACGAAAGAAACTTGAGGAAAAAAAACAGCCGATGGCCCTTTAATACAATTTGAAGTTTCATTTCAGTAAGTCCCATTTATGTATCCATCTATTTTCTATTCGTGTAAAATATCGAGATACTGTCTGGACATTGTATTTTTGTCAAACCACAGGGGCCCTCAGGTCAGTACAAGCATTTACATGGAAAGGATAATTTGCAATACATGCGGCGCAGCAATCAAACAACCAACTCTCTATTCAAACCTTAACATATACAGAAACTCGAGAGAGTGAAAGCGAAACCATTCTTTCTAGTACCTGTATTTTTCAAAATTCTTATTAATTCAAACGTTGAAATATACAGTAACCCGAGAGGGTCAGTGCGAAAGGGTGCTATCTGATTCTATATTCAAAAGCACATAAAACCATTCGGCTTTCACCTTTGAGTTTAGTCTTCAACATTTTACAAACTAGTACCTCTATTTTTCAAAATTCTTATTAATTCAAACGTTGAAAAATGCAGTAACCCGAGCGGGTCAGTGCGAAAGAGTGCTATCTGCTTCTATATTCAAAAGCACATATAACCATTTCGCTTTCACCTCTCGAGTTTAGTCTTCAACATAATAAAAAACAAGGTCCTGTATCTTTCGCTATTCCTATTAATGCAAGATTAATAGTTAGGTTATATAATCAAACTCTAACAACGAACACATCTAATAGTGTCGTTACATTTTCTTCCTTATAGATCATGGGATAATGTCATTCAAAACTGAATTAAAACTATGATAAAGTTACACACCATTCTCATTACATATTCGCTAACTTTAAAATCGAACTATGACCTCATAAGTCATCTTCAGTTCTACTTTCTCTTTACGCATGTATTAAACAAATTTCCAATCCGCCATCTTGAACAGCCCTGTCACGTGACCATGTTTGACCAATCGTCTACTTTACTCCAGTCTTTACGGACATGACGAGTTCCTTGTCAAGTGCTCTCAGGACGGTCACCTGCAATGTAAATACAATTTTATTCGTATGTTTGTTAACATATTTTGGAAGGCTTAAATTTTAGTTCTGTTTTACATCTGAATTCAATGGCCATGTAAATATACACAGACAGTTAGTAAGTCACAAAACATGTCACACTGTACTAATTCATTTATTTACAAGTATATGTACATGTATATATAGCAGACAGCATTTTACCAGAATCAGAGATATGTCTACCGTAAAACCATAGACTATGTTCAAAAGCAGTCGTAAGAACTTCGTGTAGAAAGTGAGACCATCTTGTTGAGCATAAGAACAAACTATTTAGTCTGAACTGTAAGAAATTGAAAAGGGCGTCCCATCAACGCCATCTGAATTCCGTGTCTACAGGCCTGCATGGTTGTTAAAAAAGTTCATGTTTGGTAACGATGCAAATCTCTTAAACTAAATTCGCTGACAAATCATAATATGTAAAATGTTCAGACTTACAGTTACGTTGTCGTCCTCTTGTTTGGCCAGAGCCTCAGTAAGCTTGGCCCTCATTTCGGCATCTTGGACCTGCAGATCTGCTCGAAGCAAACCCTTGTCGTCCATCAGAGACAGGAAGCCAGTACGACCCATGTCAACCACCTGTAACCATGGAAACAAGAAATATTAGGACATAAGTAGTGTCAAGTAGTACACGCATCAGATTACGCATTCATTTAGTCTAAATAATAAAACTATGATGTTGTCCTATTTACAGTGCTGCACTATGTATAAGGTTATGTTTTCAGTAGACAGTACTACCCTTGTTCTAGAATACTGCCAGTGTAAAATGAAATTTCGTATACCGCTACTTAATAAGGGCGTTCAATAGTTCGTTTTAACTGTCTACATAAAGTGATATAAAAGTGTGAGCTTCTTGGGAACAATTTTGATGACATGCGTAGATCTAAAAAGTGTAATCCAACGAAAGCAAACAAAAGGAAAATATACACTTACGATGTATTCCTTCTTGTCTATGAGCGGTACATACATGGTGTGACCGGCCTGGGAAATCTCCTCGTATCTCTTTCCTGTGAACACGTCCATACCAACAAACAGAATCTTGGCATGTCCGTGCTTCCCTGGCTTTGATGTTGCCATGGAAACGATCTTACACGGGTTGCCATGGAGAAGAGTGAAGCCGTTTACCCTGAGAGACGAGGCTTTCACGGGTTTGGTGAGAGAACTCTCGGCGTCAGCGATTTCTAGATCATCCTCGAACTCTTCACCTAGACCGGTGACACCACCCTGAAAACAAGAGGAGTTCAAGAGTTTAGTTTATAATACAATCGACAGAAAAGGCATCCATGAATACATGCAATAAACAAACGTATATGCATTCAATATATATATACAATACCACATCAACAAATCAACTACATTCAATATATATACAATAACACATCAACAAATCAACTACGTTCAATATATATACAATAACACATCAACAAATCAACTACAAATCAATATACACTTACGAAACAACACATGTATACAAAAAAGAAAGCGCGAGGGGGCATACTTAATCGAATTAAAGTTTGTTTTTCTAATTACAAAGGCTTTCATAATGAACATGGATGAAATTCTTATTTCAATTTTATTTTCTGTTGTCATTAATTCAATAAATGTTGGCATATTCAATATTTTCTAATTATACAGTTTAATATATATTTCTCTTTATTGTTTATACAAAAGACGTTAAAATAAAAAATAAAATACATCTTCCAAAGTTTTTTCATATTTTACCACATGCATAACCTTGTTTCAAAATGTTTGTTTTTGACGATATTCAACAATTTGCAATATAAGTGAATCTTCTATCAGAGGCCTTCAATTTATATTAATTAGATGATGAAATCACGCCCAAATCCGTTTCTGGAACAAACCAATATTAAGCAATGCTCAATGAAACAACGGGAACGCCTTTTAATGTAATATAACCATTACAATTTCTTTTTATTGCACACGCTTAATATAGACAGACCCGCGACCTGTGAGAGATTTGTGGAAACTCGAGAACATGCTTTTTGTATTTTTGCAGGCATGCTTGTTAGTACGTACAAGAAATAATATTACGCTCGTGGTCAATTTAAATAGTCTTCTTACATGAGACTTTCGCAAAGAATTATAAAGCTAGCCAATATCACTGTAATGAAAGGCATTCTGCCAAAAGCACAGGAAAATATAACAATCGCAAAAAATGATCCACGAAAACAACATCATATACATCTGCACGTAGCTTGTACTTTCTATAACATCCGTATACATATTATCAGTGCCACCAAAACACAAGTTGGGACTATTTAAAATAACAGGCAGTTCTGATTTACACAGAGTTTAAATCAACAATGTTAACCGATGATAAAGGCAAATCGAGAGCGGCCCCGTTTTTGTCGTTGTGCAAAAAAAGATGCATGTTTAATACCAGAAGTTAAATAATTAATTAAAATTTAACCAACTTAAAAAAAATAATAAGAGATGTGACATGCTGTATAAGAATTCTAACAATGGTACAATATTATATACATGTACTAAGGTTAAAAAAGGAAGTACGGACAATAGTTACGTGTGTATAGTCTTATTTTTTTACTTACTAGTCTATTGGTGAAGTTCTTAGCTGCTCGCAAATCCTTAGGCATCTTGATAATGTGATACACTGAACAATCCACGTCTTCCTAAATAGTGCGCAATTGGTCAGCTGTGGTGAAATACGGGTACGTAGCAATATGTCAACATTCGCTGATAATATTCCCTATGTGTAGATTTCAGGTGGTTGTGCAATAATAGTGCAAGGGAGACAAATGTAGCGATATACGAGTAACGATGCATGCACGTTTGCCTCCCTTATCCAATCATTAATTATCTTAAGCGATATTTTTGTTTGTTATTGGTTTCGCATACAGTGATAAATCGAAAGGTGTTGCTGATCCAATTTAGTTCCATTAACCGATCAAAGAAATTGCTCTTTGATTTGTGTGCACCTTGGTAGCATGCTACGTCAAACGAGTCTATTTTTGACAAGACATGTTCTTGCAGACTACATGTAGTTGTTTGGTTATAAATTTGTGTACAGACCAAAACAAAAATAAAACCAACGTTGTAATTAAACAAAAGTCCAGATCTCGTTGCTGCATGCCATTCTTGTCCATGGTAACTCACATAATGTCACGTGTATCAGGTTAAGAGTTACTCAGTACTGGGTCAAGGAAACGCGTTTCATACCGAGTTACTGCTGTGTGTGTTGCACTGCAGGTCGACGTGATAATCATGTTTGCAACTCTTCTGTAGACAAATGTATTTTCAATGTACAGCCAATTTTTATGCAAATGTATCATTAAAAAAGTTCATGTTCTCATAATTTAGTAGTAGTGTGTGTATTTTTTGTGTGTAAACTTCTTTATAAGTATGCTGGTGACGTTTCCTTCATCTAGCACTAATGGACCCTAAGTGTATTTTGTCATAAAAACATGACGAAATTTCATACATGACTACATTAAGATTAGTTTTTTGAAACGGTTTTAGGTGTGCTTTACTATCCTAGAAGATACTACATGTAATTAACGGTGAGACCTTTAAAGTCAAACTACCCTTCCTAATAAAACTTACAGGAGTTATTGAGGTCGCTGTCACTAAGTATTAACCCAGGTAGTTCTGCTTTGCAGTCAATCAATACTTACACATGTGAAAAATTAGTGTTGATATTTTGGTTAAAGCACTTCATTTATCGTCTGTCTGAGACTGAGAGAAGTTGTATTAGTATTGTATGAGAACATTGACCAGATACTCCAGAATAAATTACACGGACCAATGCATTACAAAATAGGTGTTACATGTGTATACAATGCACACGTGTTCTATACTCTATACTTCGTGTGGCATTGGTTCATGTTATTTATTCCATATTTTCAGGTCAATATTCGTATACATGTACAAAAGCTGTGTTGATATTCTGATAAAACTGCTTCATTGTTTGTATGTCCGAGTCTGTAAGAAGTTGTAACACTGTACCGCCTCAAATGTTAACACAACCACTAACTATTGTGAACAAAAATTGACCGAACGCTTGTGAATTCATGACAGACTTTTGAATTGTGAAATAGATGGATTAGACAGTTATGTTATTACAACAGAGTATAGAACACATGTCCTTTGTATACACATATAGCACCTATTTTGTAATGCATTGGTCCATGTAATTTATTCGGGAATATCTGGTCAATGCTCGTATACAATACTTCATGTCTCATTGCTTTTTTATTCTTTACACATAGGTTAAGTAGTATGGCTAAATAAAGTTCAATAATTTTGTTTTATGGCTAAATAAGGTTCAATAGATTTTGTTTTATGGCTAAATAAGGTTCAATAGTTTTTGTTTTATGGCTAAATAAAGTTAAATAGTTTTTGTTTTATGGCTAAATAAAGTTCAATCAATAGATTTTTTTATGGCTAAAAAAGGTTCAATGGATTTTGTTTTATGGCTAAATAAGTTTCAATGGATTTTGTTTTATGGCTAAATAAGTTTCAATAGATTTTGTTTCGTGACTAAATTAGGTTCAATAGATTTTTTTATGGCTAAATTAGGTTCAATAGATTTTGCTTTATGACTAAATAAGGTTCAATAGATTTTGTTTTATGGCTAAATAAGGTTCAATAGTTTTTGTTTTATGGCTAAATAAGGTTCAATGGATTTTGTTTTATGGCTAAATAAGTTTCAATGGATTTTGTTTTATGGCTAAATTAGGTTCATTAGATTTTGTTTTATGGATAAATAAGGTTCAGTAGATTTTGTTTTATGGCTAAATAAGTTTCAATAGATCTTGTTTGATGACTAAATTAGGTTCAATAGATTTTGTTTTATGACTAAATTAGGTTCAATAGATTTTGCTAAATTAGGTTCAACAGATTTTGTTTTATGGCTAAATAAGTTTCAATAGATTTTGTTTTATGGCTAAATAAGTTTCAATAGATTTTGTTTTATGGCTAAATAAGGTTCAATAGATTTTGTTTCATGGCTAAATAAGGTTTAATAGATTTTGTTTTATGACTAAATAAGGTTAAATAGATTGTGTTTTATGGCTAAATAAGGTTCAATAGATTTTGTTTTATGGCTAAATAAGGTTCAATAGATTTTGTTTTATGGCTAAATAAGGTTAAATAGATTGTGTTTTATGGCTAAATAAGGTTTAATAGTTTGTTTTATTAAAGTGTAGTTCTGCTTGGTGTCAAATTAGTATACATTTTAAAACTATTACCATGACCAATTTTCATGAAAGGGTCAGGATAAAGTTTTTCATTTCATTTTTTACAAGGACTTTTCTTTCGGCCATCTTCACGGTCAATGGAGATTTGAACAAAATACTAACAGGATCAGTATGAATATCCACTCAAGTGATAAGCAAACAATATTGAGAAAACTAGTATGATATGTAACTAGATTAAACGCAGTTCTCTGTATAACTATTTGTCTAGTGTAGCATGATTTTAAAGTAAGGTGAACTCTCATCCAAAGTTTAACATACAGTTCATTGTCTTGTCCTCATGATTCTACTCAAGAGAGTTGCCATTCCTTGTTGAATTTCACAACTTATTTAAAAGTCTTGGCAATAGGTATGTAGGCTAAATAATTGTTCAACTATTTAAGCTAAATAAACATGTATCTTATACACCTTCACATGATCTTAGGAATTCCTGTTTGTGGTAATATATTTATGCACAATATTTTGCGAGGTTATATCCAACTTGTTAAACTGTTAACCAATCAAAACAGCTATGACAAAGATGCAACTTTTTTCAATAATTGGTGGTAGTTATGTTCTATAAGATGGGCAGATAAAGACACTTACATTTAGAGTACAATACCAATCCTGTGGTGGACTACTATTAAGACACAAGTACCATGTATAGAAAAGGAGACTTTCACTGGGTAGGATTAATTCAACAGCTATGTAAAAAAAAAATCTTCGCATTCGACTTTTGTCTATGTCAATAACATAAATCAATTTTCATTTCATCCTAAAGTTAGTGTATTTTATGCAACCTCACTGTACAGTATGACTTACCAAAACAATGTTAAAGAATCTATGCAAAAGACACAAGATCTTGGGCCACGAATAGTACAAATTGGGTCGACCCTGTCAAAAGATTAGAAAATCAACAATAGACAAAAAGTACTTGTTCTGATCAGTAAAAGCTGAGTCATTTGAGATTACGGCATGCATTTGGACTTTCTTAATCTTTATGTCTTTAACAGGAGAAAAGGGAAACAAATAATCTAATACAGGCTATCTTTTTTATAGTGTGTAAACATCTGATTTATTTTTCATTTGTTTGTATATAACAAAAAGATCTAATATCTCACTTGCTGATATAAGACTTTTAAACATCAAAATATCTTAATACAGGAACACATATCTTATGAACAACGTGCACTAGATGTAAGGTTTATCATGCCATTGTTTTCAAATTATGATAGAAATTGTCCAGAGTTTTTTCAAATTCTATTACATCTTTCATTTTTTTCAATCACGGTTCACCTAATATGATGAAATTCAGCACATTTAAATATCATGAGCACTTCTAATTTATTTGCATACAATTGGACATAAGTTTCTTCATTCTTTCTATACAAATGTACAAAAAACAAGTGAATAATAAATGTTATGATAGGAAAACTTTTGACGAGCCCATAGTAAGATCCGAGTGCTTTACACAAAGCGTTACGTTTCGAAGCCTAGCCGATAATTTCAATCGCGTCTAATGAAAGACTAGCAGGGTTACATGTTCAGCCATTGGAACTATCACTATTTTAAGTTTTGTCCGCAGTTCTCGGGGCGCCGTTACTTTCCTTCTTATGAGTGGTCCACAAAGACAACGTATCCCAAAGGCCCTACAAACAGTCCCATGGTAACCCAAAAACGTGAATCTTTCAACAAATCCACAAAAATGGAAGCATTCTTGATTATGGTATGAAATAATACATTTGTATAAATATGTTAAATATCATCATCTTCTTATGTTAATACATCACCAAATATTGTGTCCTTAAATAAAACCATGAGACTATTGTCAGATGAGTATATAGAAGTTGTCTTTTCAGCATTATGTTATTTTCTACATAGCTGGCCAGAAGGGATGTCTTTCTATAGAAAATTCAGAATAAAATGTGATATGGACAAAGACCAAGCTTTCTACTTGCATTGTTTGAATGGTTCCTACTAATTTCATGATAGTTTCAGTACACTAGTTCTCTTTTCTTGAACCGTACCTAGTTTTTCATCGGTATTTCATTTCTAGCGGATGCTTTGGTAACCAACAAACATTGAATTCATGGTGTAAGAATCTAATGTTGCCAGAACTTTAAACATGTACTTAATTTTACCAGGGCAAGTAACTTATTACTTTCCAGATGTTTGGGGAAAAATACAATCATGAACAATTGAACTAACAGGTATGATCAATCAGTACAGAAACAGTACAATCAAGTTTCTTTAACTCCAGTCATGAACAAACATCCGTGAAGTTAAATGCGATTTGCATACATAAAAAAGAACAATTACTTCATCACAACTTTATACAATGAAATAAGGGTAAAGCACTTGCGAAGTCACTACTCAAAATACACCTTCATTCAATCCTTCTTCATAAACAGTTCCCCTTCTCCAAACTAAATTACCTGTCACTCTTACAACAATATGGTTTTAAGTATCTTTTTGTCTTGAGAAAAAAGAAAGCAGAGCTCTGATTTGTTGTGAAGACGAAACTTTATACATACTATATATATCATATATCACAAATTAAAAATGAAGCACATTTTCATGCCAGTTGCAAGATGTTTTGAGGTGACTTTGTCCTGAACTAATTCAAACTGATCTCGGAGTCATGATTAACTTCGCCCAGGAGATCTTATACATGTTTATAGGGTTAAGTTTTTCTCAAAGATTGACATCACTTTGCATAAGGCATCCTCAATGGTTCCACAGCAGAGTAACTTGAAAGATACCCGCACTTGTAAATCACTTGGAGAATCGCAACAAAGCAAATGAGACAAGAGAAAATGCTCAGTTACAAAGATAGTTTACTTGACTTGTTGATTTCTTAGTATTTTCTCATGGAACACTTTTCCACGTCTTTCCTAGCTATGAACAAATTTGAAAAAAAGAGTGTCTAGATTCAGGAGTGTCAGTTAGTTGGTATTTGTCTTCACTGCTATAATGGCTTCATCATCCATAGCTTTAAGCACTGTCACCTGAAAATACACAACAATACACTTGGTTCAAAATTAAACACAACACAGTATATAGATGTATAATACTAATTATGAGCAGATTTTCAAATTAACTCATTTCTAACCATAAACATTTGCCAAAGTTTTAATAATTTAAAGTTAAATAATACTCTAATGGTTTGCATCCTTTCCAGAAGCTACAGCTCAAATGTAGAGCCAAACCACAAAAGGATACACCCGTCCTGCACAACTAATTATCTCCCTTGAAGTAGTTTTGACAAGTATTATCCTTCATGCGAGACCAGTGCCCCAGATAAGCAACGTATCTGCGTATATTACGCAATTTAAAATGCCAAATACGCATCTAATTTCATTTC
>ENA-OREC01001612-OREC01001612.1-marine-metagenome-genome-assembly--contig:-NODE-1612-length-11619-cov-13.082221_pt1 | contig 11619 bp, 3 predicted proteins | sample MGYA00248626_ERZ508543 | MGnify/ENA primary metagenome ERZ508543 (study PRJEB26211, sample SAMN05518279) | marine metagenome | isolation source: Puget Sound, Washington, USA | host: Bankia setacea... | reverse complement strand
TCCTTCAAGTTTTATGTGGCTTCTTTATAGTTTAGAGTTTATAGTTTTGTATAAGTGGAAACAACTGACAATGAACCCTGACTGGAGACATACTTTCATGTTCTGGGTCAATTTGTATTGTATTGTCTTTCCGCCATGCGTATGATTTGGTTCGGCGATGGATAAGTCATATTCCATGAACTTTACGGCTGAAGAACACATGTAGTGAAGTAAAATAACGTTTGTGTCTTTTTCCTGACTTTTACGAAAAACAGCAACAAAAGGATTCTATAGAACAATGTAACTAATGTCATACTGCGTTTGAGGTGGAAGAAGTTTATTTGTTACATACATAATATTAGTAGACAGGTTAATATGTTTGAGTTAATATTGAGAATATTCTGAATTGATACTCCAGATTTATTAAGATATTATTTATTTGTTTAACCTCCATTACTGAAGAGTACAAATACAGCATACAGAACAAAATGTAAACAAGCAACATATTGTACAAAATATTGAAAGGAAAATCAAACAAATACACAAATAAAGTAAATGTACAAACAAGAATGGCTAAATGAATAATGAATGAATGAATTAACGAACGAACGAACAAACGAACGAACGAACGAACGAATGAATGAATGAATGAATGAATGAATAAATGAATGAATGAATGAATGAATGAATATACAAAAGAATGAATGAATATACAAATGAATGCATGAATGAATGAATGAATGAATGAATGAATGAATGAATGAATGAATATATGAATGAATGATGTGAGTGACTGATTAAATGAATAAATCAGTGAGTGAGTGAGTAAGTGAAAGAATGAATGAATTAATAAATAAATTAACCAATTTACTAATTAATCAATCAAATCTACTAATCAAACAATCAGCAATTTAATTACTTAATCAATCAATGAAACAATCAATCAGACAATTAATCAACCCACTATTTTCAAAGAATAAACAATGAATCTAACAATTGACCAATGTCAGAAAGCAAATACTCCTGCATATCAACGATTATATAAAACTCTCTAATCAAGAAGAACATATATAAGATTAGATAACAATCTTCTGGTCTAACCTTGGGTGAAAGCAAAAATCAAGACCAGCACGAAGAAAGCTGCAATAATTTGAAGAAATAAAGCAATCCTCTGGTCCAGCCTTGGAAGAAAGCGAAACTCAAGACTACGTCAGGGGAAAGCTATACTATTATACAACTAAAGACAACTGGTATATACAACTATCTTGAATATGCCAGAATGGATAGAAAATGCCCAATAAGATGTGTCATATAGCGTCCAAATGTCAGCCCGAACATTGTCATCTAGACGTATAATTGTATCAAGGGCTCTGTCAACATATGCGAATACTTAAGTGCCCAAATTGTCAATCTTTTTACAGTGGAAAGCAAATACTTCGCATAGGAATAAATCATTTCAGTGTAGACTCACTCACGAAATTTGTATCTCCACTTCAGGGAACATCAACCATTTAGTTTATGAACAAGTTTAACCGTATATTGGAATGACATGGACTGAATATTTATATTGTATCTTGAACGGTTTTCGGACAGACGCTAAACGGTACAATCTATATTTGCACACACTTCCTTCCGTGCTTGCATACATTTCTTAACTGACCGTGGTTTGTAATTTCAATACATGTTTAATTTTAAGACAATGTCTCATGGAACGTCTTAGCTCCTGTTGTTTCTCCTTGTGTGTCATTTGTAGTCATTTTGGTGTCTAAATATGTCATTTTCGTCTTTTTTTGGTTTAATTGGTCCCGGGTTAGGTCCAGGATTTCCTTAAATGTTTAACAACAAATAAGACATCTCCAGGTACAGACTTGACCTTTAAACACGTTCAATCGGTGTAAACAAATATAAATCAAGTTCTAAACTGTTGTTTTAGAGCGCTCAATCGCTAAGTTTAAATTACATAAATAACTTGTCGATGTGTCATTAGTAAAATATTGCAATATTTTCTAAATTTTAGAATGATGATGATGTGTGTGTATGTGTGCGTGCGTGTGTGCGTGGGTGCGTGGGTGCGTACGTGCGTGTACAGATAGCTTTCATCAAAGTATGTTGCTATGTTGCTTATTTGAACCCTATCAATGCTGAACCCGTTGTTTCATTGAATAAAAAGTTTTACCCACGTTGCTCAGTATTGGTTAGTTGCAGTAATGCATTAAATACATGTTAGTATAAACTAAAGCAGCTGCTCATCTATTTCTGCACATTTGAAGATTTTAAACAAATATGAAATATAAATGTACGCGACATCGACATGCACACGCATCTCTAGACTTAATCTGTAAAGATCTAACTACTACAGACAATTTCATTGTAAAAAAAATGATATTTAAACACGTTTCCGGCAGTTTTATTTGCGCATCGTATTGCACAGCTGTTTAAATGACTCCAAACCTAGGGAGTGCGGGTTCGAGTCCCATCGGAGGCTTAATCTTTTAATTGTTTATTTCGCTATTTTTTAGAATGCAATTAAATAGTGGTTTAAAATGCTAAAATTAACATAGTTAAGGATTCTTGGTCAAAGTTTTGGTGAAAAAATAGAAAATCAACTTGACTTTCTTTGATGATCTTAGGCAAATCATTTTGTATTTCGGGCTTTCTATATGAACTCACATTGAATATAGAATTAAAATCAGTACGGTGTTATATACATGTATTTTGTTTGCTTTTTTAGATTAACAACATGTATATCTTTTCTCATAAGAAAAATATCAACAGTTTTTCAAATTTTGTAAAAATGTACACACTTGATCAATATGTTCTGCTCGAAATCACGAACGACAAAACATTCGATTATTTCAACTAGTTAAGCATATTTTGTTTGATCTTTTGGTACAATGACATCTTATACATCCACGAAACTAACATACCTTACAATGTGAAAATGTGAAAATAAAGTCAAAATTCTTGGCAAAGTTGGGTGTGTTCAACATCTTTTTTTTTTAAAAACGAGCACGGTGACTTACTGTATTTATTAGCTTGTTGAACCCAGCATTACATTTCCTGTAACGTATGTAAATAAAAAAATCTATCGAAAATAAAAATACTGCCGATAACGTCTTTAAACGTGTTTTTGATAAAGAGAAATTCATTTTCACCCCGTTCAGCCTAAACATCTGTGTTCGACTTTTCATATATCGGCCGATTTAAGTAGAGGTAACTTGAATTGAATCATTCAGTTGAACGATTGCTTTTACACCAACGCGTAATACACCGATGGTAGATAACATAATGCTATTTTGTAAGGGTGGGAAGTCAACTTGTTAAAACTTCACCTTCGATTGTCCTTGTTTTGCCATAGTAACAAATTAAGGGTATGATGTTTTGCAGAGGGAACAAAACCAAGTGTATATTTCGGGTTCATTAGTACAGACACATGCTGTGATGTTACACAAACTTACATCTCCATCCGGAGGACCGATGGTTTAGTATGTCAATGAGATTAGGTGTGCATATAAACGACCTTCCACATGTTGTTTGGAGTGATTGATCTAATGTGTATATTCTTCTCACGCTTGTTTCACATGATTATTTAGTTTAGCCAACACAAAAAAATAATTTGTTTTGTAGCAGTATTAAGTCGCAAAAAAACCAACCGTAACTGTGACCGTTAAACATGGTTTATTCGAAACAATACGTAAGAATGAAAACAATTATTTTGTAGAGCGAAACATAGCTATGGGAACGTTTGAGCTGTTGTCTGCATTCCTACTTATAACTAATAATTTAGTTACACGTTTTGTGTGTGTGTGTTTTTTCTTCTTGTTTTTATTGTGGTGACAGCTATATAACACAATTGAAACACATATTAACGTTCAACCATTTCCCCAACACATTAGGATACCAGGCATACTTTAAGTACACATCAGACTCACGTTCGAAAATACAGATAACAGACCTAATTAAAATGATATTTATCAAAAGACAACAATTAGGAACAGCTATTGTCCAACATCTATAATCAACAGTTGAACGATATGCACTACATGAGAAACTACTATCAATACATATCATTACGACTACTGAATTAACAATCCGCGGTTTTGTGTATTTTTTTCGCTTTTCGCTTATTTGTGTTTTGTACAAATGATTACTCACACAGTTGGGCTCCATGGTACGTTCCGGCTTCAACAGGATCAGTGTGGAAGCATAGTTTCTACTTTTTAGTATCTCAATGTTGACTATCTTTGTTCAGCTACATGGCAAATATTCGTTATAATCTATTCGCAATCTTCAATGACAATACTCAAATGGCAGATTATGGTTTAGTATGCACTTTAGTTTGCCCGCAATAACCTACGTACTTTATATGTTAATGTTATCGTTGTTACCATCTAATACCGTCGTTATATGCACTAAGGTTTGTGATCAACTGTTAGCAAATTATCAGCTCATTATTTGCAACTAACAGACAACATACTCAACGGAAGGTTTAATTTGAAGCAGACATGTTTGTAACAGGCACACGTCTCCAATGATATTGTTATGGCAAGATTATGACTGAGATTATGTGTAGTCAAGTTTGGGTTCTGGCACGGTGAATACAGACCAAGGAGTAAATACCAAGTTAAGTGAATGACATAAGAATGATCTAACATTGAAACCCTCGTTTGTTTTAGTCAATATCGAACGAAAATATAGTTGTTTAAATTAATACAACACTATAAGGAGAGATAACAGTTTGTTTTATTAAGAACTAACCTTTGCAATGATTTTGCCACACACATCACAGTCTCAAACACAAACTACGAAATGGTTTCCTGACAGTGTTTTTTCTAGTATTTCATCTTTCTTTTAAAAGTGAATCGTGTTCATTTGTACTGTGAAAATAGCCATGCACAAGTAGTAACAAGCATTTATATGTACATGAAACTATGACACATTCGTGCATGAGTTTTTTTTTCTAAACGGGCAACATAATGGGTGACTCCGAATTTTAAATTAACGCAACTGTGGATCCTTATTAATAACTTCACCATTCGGCATTATATAATCGTATAACTGGCAGCTTGTGATATAACATGCTTTAATAAAGGCTTCATTTAAACAAGATAATGCGCACAGTGGTTTTCTCTTGCAATGAATTCGCGTCTTTAAGTGGCTGCTTATCAAGTCTTATTGGATATAACCGTTAGATCTTTCCATTGAAATTTGATACACAGCATGCGTCCTGCACACACGTATGTCGTCTGCCGTTTTTCATGTTTGCAGACGAGAGTATTTACGTTTAAATTATTTATATTCTAATTGATGAAACAGAGATACAACCTCCACCTACCCCCTCAAATAAAGAAGAGGAAAGTTGATATGATCTCTTTGAACAATTGTCGCAATCAGATTCTGTTTACGCTAAACTAGTCACGTATGCCCAGCTGTAATTCACTGCTTCATCCCAAAGTTTGGATTAAAATGAGTTTTGTGACAACTAATTAATTGAAGTGTGTTTGTTGGGGGATATGTTTGTACTCTTAGCTTTTCTATATTTCTATAATCAATTACATGTTTCCTTAAATCGATCCTTATGCAAAACTGATGTATCTTAGTACGACATAAGAAGACATGTAAACCAATATTGCAATAAGCATTCGACATGTTATATTGGCTCCCACCCACGAAAATACCTTGTTACAAACGCCATCGAGTCGGGCGTCTGAAACATGAGAGCTAAACAAAACTCTTTTAGATATGTTAGTCTATTGGTTTGATGGTCTATTCAGAACTAATTACAGTTATATAAGCTCAACCTGTGTTACTCACGCCTACCCGTCTAGTTCAGGGTACCCGCGTGGAGTCCTTGTCTCAAATAATTAATATCCGATTATAATTGTTATCAATGCATTTTGTTCCCATTATGTTTGTTACAATCATGGCTAACCACGTGTGTAGAAGTTATAGGATCGCGAGTATCACCTTTGACATCATTGCTGGTTGTCCATCGTTGATATTTATAAATGACTCGCATTTGTTGGTCGATTGTCATGTCCTTTACATAAATGATAACTGTAATTTAATTGGCTCTACATTGGAAATACATGTCCGGTATATTGTTCTATAGACTTAACATAAACATAATGAACTATGGAAATGTTGCTAAACTAGACATTTTTAGACTCCAGTATTTTGTACCTGACCTATGCACGAACATTTCCTGAAGTACGTGTACGGACAACATTTAATGATACTGGTTGCTTTCACAGTAGACAAACTCCAACATACTGTTTGGGTAATTCTTTCCCTGACGTTCGTCTATGTTTTTTATTAAACACTTTCAGATGATGTTCAGGTGAATACATGTAACCAGCGTTATGTATACATGTGTACTCGTGTTCTATTACCACTGTTGTAGATAGTGTAAGACGTCTCATGTACACGCATGCACTATCATACTACTGCTAAAATGTCCAGTGATTGCATTGACCCAACAAGCCGTGTCCCTGAAACTATAACATACTTATTTCAATAAATCAAAAACATGTTGGTAAGGGTTTCTGTTTAAAGATTCGTAATTTCCTCGGCCTCATGTGTAAGGAATCTATAATGGCGTCAAACATTTATAAAACCTACTTCTGTTTTATCTAAAAACGTTAGCTTTCATTTTAGGAAAGTTCAAAAGCGACGATGACCGAGGAACAATACACTGGTCTTGAACATGACTTTCAGTTTTGTCATTTCAAACGAATTGAAGATATAAAACCAGATAAGATAGAGCTGTACAAATGGTGTTTTTGATTCTGTCTGGATCTCTCTGTCGGCTAGTATTGATAATATCAGAAAAGGATCATGTTGCAGGACTCCTGTGGAAGTCCGTTGAAATCCTCACCTCATTCTGACAGGGGTCTTTCACGTTGTCAACATTGTGTGGGGTAATTAGACAATGTTTGGGTTTCAATTTTAATGAACGTAGCCCGGGGAAAGTTCCTAGGCATAGAGAGACAAACGCCCAAGACTTACGCTAAACAACGTTCCAATGTCTACGGTTGTTTAGTTTATTTGAAATTCTATATCAGATGTTTGTATCCAGTGTCAGCTTCACGTTGAGAGATAAATTAAAATGAAAATCAGACAATGGCCGGGTCGTATCTGTAAAGGCCTAATCGCCTCGGGTATAAATGACCGTCAAGGCAAAACATGGATTATTTTACTGTATAATTTGTTTCCCTTTATGTTATTGTGGATATTAGGCTTAAGGTTTGGGCATATTAAATGCTTACACTTGTTCGTACAACGATGTTTTGAAACTTACTGATGTTATAGGTAGTTCCTTCCCTGGCAGACGTCTAAATACACACATAAAGTTAAGTGGAGTAGTTTAAAATCATATATGTTTGATTATACGACGCCATTGTTCTACTTTATGAATTACAGAACAAAATGATTAAAATGATTAAAAACCACAAATTCAGACACATTTGAGTTTAATCGATTTTGTTATTACTCGTTAGGATCCGGATTTTAACCACGACTGTCCACATTCAAAGGAGCGGTAGTGTTTAGAATGCTTTCAATAGGACAGCCACCCGCTCTTTTGTATTTCAATTAACAATTGTCTCCAGAAAATAGTGAAATGTCAATTCAATTATACCATCCAATCAAAAAGTCATCTACAATTCTAAAACTATGCCATACAGAATACAGTGCCTACTGGAGATGCTGGTCGGCACGCCGTGAAGTCAACAGCAACATTTACCGCGTAATGCAGGAGTACTTTACATTTGCGGAGACTATACGGGTGGCATTAATTGGCGACAATAGAGTCTAACACAAGGTGACGACTGGTCAATTAGCCACGGTGACATCTTGTTAAAGACGGCCGACATTTTGTAGTTGTCCCAATATGTTCCGTCTGTCAGGGTCTGATAGTATTAGCATGTTTCCGCCTTCAATGGTCTGATTGCGTTTGAACTGAAATAACCAGACATGTAACAATATAAGATAAGCGCACAATTCTCACCATCTTTTAAGTAGATAACTTGCATTAGACCTTGACTAATATACTTGGTTTACATTTGCTTGGAGTTCGCCATATGATAAACCTTACGTCATTGTTATAAATAGCCATTATGCTGTTTTATGTAATACACGCATATTACAACCAATGACATGGTATGCGATCATTATGTGGGAAGCTTACGTGTCCGTGCGCGCTTACAGTCACGAGCTAAGAAGAAGCTTGCGCTCATTCTCATACAGATTGATATATAAATATTTCCGGAAACATTAATACGCTTGCCAAAATCCTCATTTGGAGCAAGTTTCCTACACTCTGTTTGGTGTTTATATGTAACACCGGCTCATGTAAGATGATTTATTTACTAATCTGAATATACCACACGATTCTCACGGTTCCAACATGTCTCGCTACAACCGTACTGTCATTCCACACCCTGCAAGATATGCCTACGCCTAATCCAAGCAGTTTATATTTATAAAACCAAACTCTAAATGTGCGTCACAAAACGTTTTAAAACTGTATGGTTTGAAACAACACAAAAGAAAGGATATGGATGTCATCATTAAATACAGTTGGTGTCATACCATATTTTGGGATATATGGTTAGACCACCCTAAGGCTATCATTTCTTTATGTAATTTGATAATTTGTTTAACATATTTTAAATCATGAGAGTCTGCATTGAACTGCTTGTGTTTTAATTTTTTTATTTCTGTGAAAAAAGACTCTCGGATTGTCTGAATGTCTTTCAACTCCTCCAGAATCCACACTCTTCTATTCTTGACTCTAACACTGCCGATATATATTTGTTGTGTTCCCGTTTCAGAGGCTAATGGCAGTGTGAAGGAGCTGGTGTTTCCTAAGGCACTCGACCTGGACCGTCCCAAGCGTGCACGGACCACATTCTCCCCCGACCAACTGAACGAACTAGAAGAGGAGTTCCAGAAGAATCAGTATCTAGTGGGCAGGGAAAGGACAGATTTATCAAAACGACTCAAACTCTCAGAGACACAAGTATACCTAATTACATTTAAATGTTTTATTATAACGTGGTTTCATAAAAGGGGGAAAAAGGAGAAACGTTATTGTGCGTTGTTGTTAATTCTTAAAGCCTTTTTGTGATAGAAAACAAATCAAGCTAAAAGGTATTGTCAAATGGATTGGTTTTATTGGTGCTCAATCATATCACATATGTTTACCCAGGTCACGTGCGAATCTTGTGAGATATACAACTGGCTAATGTTAGAATCTTTAAAGCGAATACGACATGGTATGAGATTGGTTAGGGTGTAAACTTAGTTAATGCATATTGACACCAAGTTATAAGAAACTCAATATGTAAATAGACACCATTGGTTAGAAAACTTCATGAATACCTGACCAGATTGTTTCATAATCAGAAATATAGTGTGACTCACTTAACTGTTTTGATTTTGTTTCAGGTGAAAGTGTGGTTTCAGAATAGAAGAACTAAATACAAACGAGACAGACTGCGTGATGCTGAAGTTAGAGACTCTAAATCAGAGAGCTTCGCCGCGTGTAACATAATGCGCATGCTCCAACACGACTCTAGTGTGACGTCATCCAATGTGCAACCTGTTACGTCACATATGAATACTATATTTCCGGCTTATCATCCATATTTAGTCCCAGGATACAGACCTACTTGATCCGCATTACAAATTATACGACATAGTTATATTCAGCCATTTTGTTTTATTAATTTTCATGTTCTGTAAATACGACGCTAATTGTATATTTCACCTTCAAAGTGGATTTTATGTAAACAGTGCCTTTCGAAACACAGCATTGTATAGTATACAGTAACTTAATGGAAGGAGAATTATTACAATATATTCGGGATTCGATTCATTTTGAGTATTTGACATAATACATTGTATAACAGCATTAACAGGGTTATTCTTCTACCAAGATATATATGTTGGTTTCATTTTCGATAAACAGTCTGTCACTATTTTGTAACTTCCGGGATTTCTAAATCGCATCACGTTTCTTGTTTCAATTCTCAGCGTCATTCAACATAATTGGACGCCCTGGTTTGTTAAAATTGTTCATCTTGTCTTTCTCTTGACATATATACTTTCCAGAGACAATAATCCGTATGTGGGTGAGAGTTGTTTGACCCGTGTTGCGTCCCGGGGAGTTTCCTGCGACACTATACTTGAGTATATCTGTGGATGTTTGTCCTAAGGTTTTCCATCCGTAAATACTTGGAGGTTTCCCTATGTTATCGTCAGTTTACGTTTGTGATTTTTGAAATTCACATACTTAGCAAGACTAAAGCATTATGCATTCACAGTTTTTAGTCATACTTCAGAACACCCGACTGTAACTGTTCGGCTCGACTCAATCAGAATAACACAGGTCGTGAAACAAATCGTATATGAGTATTATACAATGTCAAAATAAACAGTCACAAACATGAAACACTTTATTTCAAATTACAAGAAATCCTTCCGGTTGCTAAGTACGATCTACATACATACACACATAGTTTAAAGAACGCTTGTATTTTATTCCTGGGACACCTTATCACTTTCTCTTAAACGTTTCAATTCTATATCCGAGGACTTCGTTCTTAAATGAAAACTTGACCTGACCTCTGGAGTCGGTACATACTAGATCAGAGTTTAAATTAAAACTTCCATTTTCACATCGTCAGAGAAGGGACTGGCAAAGTGTTCTGATGACAGACTAGATGGCTATGCGAGCCGATGATGGTCACGTAAATCTCCGAAATAAGAACATCTTAGAGTCTAGATCAGAAAGGCTATGGAATCTGGGGGAGCTTTAAGAAAAGTTTGAACAGAAATACAAGTGAATCTTTTTGTGCAGAAAAACACACACATAATCAACACAACAAACGGCAGGTGAGACATATCATTACCAAACGTTTCTAAGTCATTAACATGAGTTCATTAATACATACACGCATACACATTGATAAGTACAATGTTGGCCACCTAACAAGGACCGTGTCACATGCAATGTGTTCCGCAACCAAGCATTGACTTATCATGTGTCATTAACTAATTTAAAAATTATCTTTGTTTTTTTTCTCATACTTTGCATGGTGACAATTTTTTATCAAGTCAATAAGTGTGTGACCAAATTTCAAACAAAATAAACACATGTATATACAATAAACGTTATTATAGTATGGAGACTTAACGTTGATATTATTGCAATTAACACACCGCTTATCGTCGTTCCATACCATGTACGTGCTTCATGTTGTGAATCTGTTTATAACGTACATGCCAACAGTGAATTATTCCAACTTAAACATATTTTGTGATTTGATTTGTTCGTTCACAAAGCAAACTGATTTGACTTTATATCTATTAGGATCGTCCGCAATTGTCTTTGTTCCGAAATATTGTCTTATATCAATACCAGTTTATTAACCTGATAACATTTTCAGCCAACATATCATATCCGGAGGTACAATTGGCCATCTTCAAACAAAGACAGTTACAAACATTGTTCATATTTTGTTAATAATCCGAACTGTTTCGACGTCTCCATCGATTGAAATCACGAGACACGGCAAGTACATTGGCAACCCAGTCATATGTCAACTTTTGATACCGACTTTCTCAAATTCCTTC
>ENA-OREC01001611-OREC01001611.1-marine-metagenome-genome-assembly--contig:-NODE-1611-length-11619-cov-13.127881_pt1 | contig 11619 bp, 3 predicted proteins | sample MGYA00248626_ERZ508543 | MGnify/ENA primary metagenome ERZ508543 (study PRJEB26211, sample SAMN05518279) | marine metagenome | isolation source: Puget Sound, Washington, USA | host: Bankia setacea... | reverse complement strand
GACTTTCAGCCAGGTTGTGAGCTCCCCTGAATACAAAGTGCTGATGGTGCTCAGCTTTGACTTTCAGCCAGGTTGTGAGCTCCCCTGAATACAAAGTGCTAGTGGTGCTCAGCTTTGACTTTCAGCCAGGTTGTGAGCTCCCCTGATTACAAAGTGCTGATGGTGCTCAGCTTTGACTTTCAGCCAGGTTGTGAGCTCCCCTGAATACAAAGTGCTTGTGGTGCTCAGTTATATTGATTAATAATTAGAAATATGGCAGTCAGTATTAAACAATTATTTCCCTTTTCAGCACAATAATCTCCTGTTCAATGTTTCAAACTAATACTGCCTTTGTGGGGACTAATATCTTATCTTTCAGCTAAGAGTAGTTTTGATTGCATTTAGAGTTGCACATATTTGTTAACATTATTAGTTAGTTGTTAGAGCTAACTCTCCTTTATCCTCCAGACTTGTAATGAAACAGTTACCTCCCTTGGTGTTTTAGTATACTCCATTAACACTTTGTTTATAGGAAGAGCATTTTTGATTACTTCCCCTTTTCATATATACTTTTATCGATTACTTCCCTTTTCTATACTTACATTACCTCCCTTTTCTAGTTATACTTCTAACGATTACTTCCCTTTTATATTTCAGACCATGTGAGAGGAGGGGAAACAACCTGTGAGATTTGTGGAAAGATTCTCTCATGTAACTTCTCCTTGGTACAACATAGACGAGTGCACACAGGTGAAAAGCCGTTCCAATGTCCGGTGTGTCAGAAGGGATTCAGGCAGAAAATACACTTAAAGGGACACATGCTGGTTCACCTGAGAACAAAGGAGTTCTGAGAAGAAAATGAAACCTAACTGTGTTCGTTTGTTCAATCTGGTGTATCTTGACATGTGTATATGAAAAAAGAGCCTGATATGTGATTTTTCATGTGACTTCTCCATATACAAAGTTAATTTAGTTCATACATAGCAAGTCTAAATTGTGGTTTATATATTAACGTGCTTTAAACCAAGATAAACATAAACATACATATACAATGGAACCTTGTTTATATTTACAGAGACCAACACTTATCATTGGCTTAACTCACTTTGCTTTTCAATGTGCATAGTAAAAAAAGAACATTACATTACAAATTGACTTTAATAAGTTCCACTCGTGATACATCCAGCATGTCAGGGAATAGTCTGGGTGAAGTAGCATGTCCTGTTTTAGTAGTGAAACTATTTCTTAATAAACAAATAGTAAAATAGTAGTTTTAGTTTCGCTTTGTCGTGAATTAAGCTGATTATATAATGTTGTTTTAGCTACATTGATATAAATTAGGAGAGATCTACTGTGTTGATTTCAGGAAGCTGTAGTATTCTATTTCAGCATTAGTTTGACTTATTTGCCACTTTTAGCAGGTGGATTTTTTTGGTATTGATTCTGTATCGATAACTTTCCCTTTTTAGCAAATGTTGTTTTACCTCTCTTTTTGAATGTACGATGTACCAGCCAGAAGGATCGTATGTGTATCATATGCGACCGACAACGTTTGATGTTATTTTGTTCTGCACGTTTTCAGCAAATTGCATCCCCTTTTCTCTTAACAAGTGTAGTACTGATTACCTCCCTTTTGTACACTTCAGCCATTGGCAGTGATGGTGGTGAAACATTAGAGCGTGTGCGATTCAACAAATGCGAGATGTGCGGGCGGATATTTCCCTCGAGTTCGTCTCTACGTATGCACAAGCGAATACACACCGGTGAAAAACCGTTCCAATGTACGATCTGCCACAAAGAGTTCACACAGAAAGGAACATTGAAACGACATATGCTCGTGCACATAGACATCTAAGAACTGTTCATATATATATATATAGGTCATATACTGTGCTGAGGTCTCTAATTTTACAAACACTTCTCAGTCTTTTTCGTTTTGAATAAGGACTGACACACCACTTTCGAACACATTTCATGGAATAAGTGCATTGTTAACTCACATTTTATCACAACTCATAATAGTTATGACTTCATAGGGCCGTCTTTGCCAATGTGAGTTGTACATAACATTGAAAAGAATAAAACGTGGACTCTCAGATGATAAACAACTGTACATTCATTTATAAAAACCAACAGTTTATGACAAAACATTGAGAACGAAAGCAAAGCTAAGGAATATTAATGGTTGTGATTCTTACTTTGGGGTGAAATATAGGACTCGTATATCTTCTTTTTACCAATGTGCATTTTGTCAACAATAATTTCATATCTTGTCCAGCCACACTGTCCTCCAGGTGTTTATTTCAGTTTAGATGCACGATTTTCTCCACAATAGCAGCTTCGTCATTACATTTATTGACTTTGTAATGGCTGCATTTATTTCAAATTTACAAGTTTAAAATTGAATTCATTATTTAACCGAGCACTGAAGGTATATTTTGTTACACAAGTGTAAAAGCAAGGTATTAACAACTAAAAAACGATGCGTCTTAACCACATAGTCGAACTTACAAACATGAATTCGCATGTATTGCATTTCTGTAGACCAAGATAGAAACTGTCATCGAAAATCAAGTCTGTTAAATTTTGTTGTTTTTTGACGATATTTAACGAGGAGGCTTATTTGACATTTAAATCATTCTTCCACACGGCCCTCCATTTATTTTAGTTTGATGGTTAGATCACGCTCCTCGAATCCGTCCCTGGAACCTACCAGTACTAAGCAATAAGGGTAAAGTTTCTTGCTCAAGGAAACAACAAGGGCCTTTGATGGGGCTCGAACCCACGACCTCCACATCAGACGTGCAACCCACTGCGCCACGCCGCCCCTTGATTTACAGAACATCACCCCGTTCTGGCTTTGGTTTGAAACAATGCTCTTACAACAAAACACAATTGCCAAATGATCAAATCAGAAGTACATGATGTATAGCTACCAGAGGCAATGTCTCTAGGCAGGCATTCTGACGGTATTTGGAACTGCAGAGAAAAAAGAAAACGAGGACGGTAAATGGTGCGTTCTGACGGTTTTTGGAACTGCAGAGAAAAAAATGAAAACGATGTCTCTAAAGCATGCATTGTGGCGGTATTTTAAACGATTTGGAACTACAAAGAAATAGATGAAAGCAATGTATCTAAAGCATGCATTATGGCGTGATTTGGAACTGCCGAGAAAAAAATGAAAACGGTATATATCTCTAAAGCATGCATTGTAACGGTATTTCAAATGATTTGGAAGTGCAGAGAAAAAAATAAAACGAGGACGCTTACGCGTGTATTGGGAAACTATTGGAAACTTTTTAAAACTGCAATGAGAAAAACAGTAAATGTATTGACTTAATCGAAGGGATGGGGGCGTGAGGTAGGACAATCTTCCCCTTGAAATAAGAACGTTGATTGATGCAGTCTGCCACTATTTGATACGATATTTTGACCTGCTAGCTGAGACAATTTGAAAGCAATAAATCTATATGGTGCATTCTGACGCTATTTGATACGATATTCTGACTTGCAGAGAATTTTTTAAAGCAATGAAACTAAACGGTGCCTTCTGACGCTCTTTGATACGATATTTTGACCTGCAGAGAAAATGTTCAAAGCAATGAAACTAAATGGTGCATTCTGTGGCTTTTTGAGATGACTTTAAGGGGGTACGTGCCGAATCCGCTAGTAAATTATTTACTTTTATTTATATCTGCATCTGATATTTTGAATTGCGCTGTTTCTTGGTTGTACCAAACGCAGAATGTATGAATTGAAGTCGTTACTAGCTGTTATATGTCAAGAGTTGTGGATGCTCACCCCTCCACACCATTGACCTTCAATTTTTATTGCATTTTTAGGTTCTTTATTTTTTTGACTTTTTAGAAAATGTACACGTAGCCACGCCAGTGAAGGGATGTCCTAAATAATAATGTGCCATGAAGTTTAATGTTCAATATAAAAAGAAAGAGACGAAACAAGGCATACACGTTCCCTAATTGTTCATTTCAGAATCCACAGATTGGGATCTCAATGATGACGACATCAAGAAACACAACTGTGAGCATTGTGTGAAGAGATTCTACTCTAAGTGTGATCTTGAGAGACATATGATGATTCACACAGGTGAGAAACCGTTCGTCTGTACAATGTGTGGCAAACGATTCAATAGGAAAGGTAACCTCAAAACTCACATGGTTATACATATGGACATGAACGTGTAACCATGACAACCTGGACATGAACGTGTAACCATGACAACCTGTATATGAACGTGTAACCATGACAACCTGGACATGAACGTGTAACCATGACAACCAGGACATGAACGTGTAACCATGACAACCTGGACATGAACGTGTAACCATGACAACCTGGATATGAACGTGTAACCATGACAACCTGGACATGAACGTGTAACCATGACAACCTGGACATGAACGTGTAACCATGAGAACCTGGATATGAATGTGTAACCAAGACAACCTGGATATGAACATGTAACCATGACAACCTAGGTATAAACGTGTAACATTGACACCCTAGATATAAACGTGTAACATTGACACACTAGCTATAAACGTGTAACATTGACAACCTATGTATAAACGTGTTACCATGACAACCTGGATACCAACGTGTAACTATAACAACCTGGATTTAACGTGTAACTTTGACAACCTAGATATGAACGTGTAACCATGACAACCTAAATATGAACGTGTAACCATGACAGCAATAATCTAAATGTGACCTTCTGTTAGTGCAAGAAATTATATATTGACAAGCTCACTGCTATGATAACCATGTCGTGTAACTATACTCATATCTAGGGAAACATTTAATTGTACTTAAACTGTTTAACCATAAGTACTAGTTAGTACTCTTTTGCAAACAAAGAAACTGCATTTGAGTATATCGATGTATATGCATGTGCTCTCTTGTATGGTGATTTCTTTCAATTAATTTCCGTTCGACATGTTAAAGAAAAACTTGTAGATCTAATCGACTTTTGTTTGGTAAACATGTTATCGTATATCCTAGTTAACATGTTTATATGTGTCAGATAGTTCAGTTGTCAACTTTTCGCCATATCCATTTTGTTAATAAAAGTATGTTTACGAGTTGCAAAATTAGTATGTGTAGTTTGTTTTGTATTTGAATGGTTTTACAAGAATCCCGCCGACCCGAATAGTCTCGAATTCTTGATATCGGCTTTTCTGACTTTTACAAATAAACTTTGACATTGATTTTTCTTCTCTGTCAGTTCTTACTCGTATTCAATACACAGAGGATTCCAACGAAACATGAATCGATGGTATCGATATAGCAGACGAGTGTAGATTTCTTTCTAGAAGAGTCTCGCTTGTTCAGAAAACATACATGTCTACACCATGAAAATAAATGCAATGGTCATAGAGTCAAGGTGATGCAATCCATCCATGAATACGAACCCAATCGGGTATTTCAAACTCGCCTATGTCAAAGTTAAGGTTAAGTCAAAATACTAAGATTGTCATTACATAAGCATTGTATTATCACCGACAAGCTCACGATCATTTGACACATCTAAGACAACGAGTATATACCCATTGTTGTACCTACTAACTCCGCTGACCGTGGCCATTCTTCTTATTGACAATGTGTCTTTCGATAGTGTATACGCAACTTGAGTTATTTAAGAATTGAATGACGACCTGTTTGCTTCATGCGATTGTTGACGCGCCAGCGCTTCATGGTAAATGTGCAAGCGTCAACAACCGCGTTCGTATCGCATGAACGCAAACAGATCGTCAATCAATACTTATATTTACATTTTCCCACACAATCTTAAAATGCAAGTGTTTTAAATTAGTTGTTAACAGTTAGATTCTTGCATAAACTTCAATAACGTCTCTGTAAATCGAGTGTTTGGAACGGCCATCAGCCGATTCACAGCTGTTATGTTTAAAACTAGTACCAATACTAGATATTCAATTTATTTCTAAAGAAAATTAATAATATTTAGACAAGCGAAAGTTATCAATTAATACTTACTCATATAAAATTAGTGTTATTAGTTTAAGGGAGACAACTTCAATGACGAGTAGACTCTATACTAAGTGGTGGGCTGTGTTTTCATCTTTACACGGCGGCATACATGGAGTTTAAGTGATGTTTGGAGCGTATGTACGATTTAGATATTACTATGCTGTATTAAGGAAGAGTCTTCGGATAATCAGCAGCAACACTTACTCCTTGGACAGCGGTGTATTATTGGAAATACGATGTGAGTCAAATATGAGTCTATCTTCGTGCTTGCTTTTTACATTGATAAGCAAAACTTAGACATGTTCACATACAAGGTCGAAACACAACAAAGAAGACGATGACTTGCAAAATGAACCGCAATTATTTTATACAGAGCTCAACTTACGAGTGTAAATATTACCGGATATACACTATTCCGGACACAACGTACGCTAGATATACACAAGACTGCCTATCCTCTATCAGACCATACACTATACAGGACACAAGATCTATGACGAGTTACAAGTCGACCAGGATGTAAGTTGGCCATGTTTGAACGTGAATGTTGGGAGGTTGTTTACAGTCCACATTGTAATAGTAATCTTCGTTACACTTGCTCAAAAACAACTCAATACTCTCAAACAAATAACGTCCAGAACTAAACAAAAATGAGTTTTACCATCTACGCTTTCCACCCAGCCTGTGATAAGACGCTATCGTACATAGTCCACTAAAATACAAGTAACTAATAGTCGAGTATTCGTGTCGTATTGGGTTAGCCAACGTTAGTAGATAGATGTGTTTCCATGGACACCAGGATGTTCTTATGACTGTGATTATTAGTGTTATTAATAATATCATTATTTAATATGTATCATACGAAATGTCAAAATTAATTTCTATCATTGACATAATGTACGTTGTCTTCTAAAAACTCGCTTGACACACTAATTAACAAAAGTTAAAGTTAAAGTCGAGCACATAAATTGTCCGTGTTAGCCATTCATCACCGTATATTATGATACGTGTGAACCTTTAATTGTCCACGTCTTGTTATACAGTTGCACAACACGCATATAACCAATCTCTGACTACGAGTGTTGTAAACTTAGAACCACTCGTGAGACGATATGTTTACGGTATTCCATCTCAATTCCCTCTTACAGTTTGAGGGACAACTCTGTAAGTGTACACGAGTTCTCTAGTGTTTAATTTAGCATCGGACTTTAATTTATTATAGGAAAAATAATATAATGTTTATGGGGTTACATACCGTTGTCCTTGACATTCAAGATAACGGACAATGTGTACCTCTTTACTCTATGCATATAATATATAACATAGATTAGAAATACCTATCGTCAAGGGAGCTTACTTTGACAAAATCAAGCGTGCGAAAATACGGAATAGTGAAAAAGAATTAAGAAAAACAAAAAACCATATCCTAATTAAAGCAATCCTAAACGCCGGAATCATAGCTATATAACATATCCAAGTTTGTTTTTATAAACAACATTATTCACCATGAGCTTAACGTATATCATCTGTTTCACATAACGAATTCATCAACTCAACACGTAGCGTAACGATTACCTAAAGTAGACAGGGGTTGCATGCTAGAGTTCGATCACCATCAAAGGCTCCTGGTGTTTACCTTCAGCAAATACTTTAATACCCTCATTGCTCAGTACTTGTTGATTATATGAACGGATTCGAGGTTGATTTCACAATCGAACTAACATTGATTGAGGGAGGTAACGCATATTGGCAGTTATGTCAAATAGGTTTATTAAATAAAGGGGAAAAAAGAATAAATCAACACTTACGGTACAATGGGCTCACGTTATCACGGCTTAAATTACTTTATACCAAACCGGAGATCCTAGATCGAGTCTTGGATGGACCATGTTCAATACCCTATTTAATCAGGTTCGAAAATTGTACAATTGGACGCGTGTGAGTACATAGACGCGTGTGAGTACATAGACGCGTGTGAGTACATAGACGCGTGTGAGTACATTGACGCGTGTGAGTACATAGACGTGTGCGAGTACATACACGCGTGTGAGTACATATACGCGTGTGAGTACATAGACGCGTGTGAGTACATAGACGCGTGCGAGTACATAGACGCGTGCGAGTACATAGACGCGTGTGAGTACATAGACGCGTGTGAGTACATAGACGCGTGCGAGTACAGATACGCGTGTGAGTACATAGACGCGTGTGAGTATATAGACGCGTGTGAGTACATATTCGTGTGTGAGAACATAGACGTGTGTGAGTACATAGACGCGTGTGAGTACATAAACGCGTGTGAGTACATAGACGCGTGTGAGTATATAGACGTGTGCGAGTACATAGACGCGTGAGGCAGTAATGACCGTTAACACGCCAGCGTTCAAAATGTTACAAACATAAAGTTTCCACAAAATGTGGACACTATATAAGCTATAATGTTAAAGACTAATGATGTAGTACGACAGTTCCTTGTACATCGATATGTTGGACAATTGTACAGGATCCAAGTACTTGATGAAATAAAGCTAGAAAGGCAGTGCAGTAATATAATAGTTGAGATTAGTTCATACCGGCATTTAACTGTTACATGTATCCGTTTTCCAATGTGGATACATCCTTGGAGTACATGCGTGTACCTTTATTTAACTAGTATACACTTCTGAATAACAAACTACGGAGAAGTGTGACATTAAAGAAAACTGATTTGAAAGAAGCTTAAAAAATGTGCGTTTGAACTCAAAAGTTAATCAAGCTGGATCAATAAATTATCAGAGAAGTGACAAAGTGATTAAATTGAATGACATCACTAGGCTAGGAAAAATATAATATTATTGTTTTACATACGTATCCATGGGAATGACTTTTAAAAATTGAAAACTCGTTTTAATTGAGGTTCGAGCATGCTCAAGAGCACTGATAAACAGAAACGACTTAAGTGTATTAGAAGTGGGAATTGACGTGTATGTGTATATATCAATTGGAAGTGAAGTATATGTCCACATTGACGTAGTTACGTGTATAAGATGACAAACCTTAATTGAACATTTTTTTATTCATTTCTGAAAATCTGTGGAGTGAAGATACAACGTGAAACTGAGACTGTAGGAATGTAACTAAAAGGTTAGCAGATACGCTCACTTGAACACTAGGGATGTAGGAGCACTTTGAAATTCACTGGGTGTGTTGTAAATAAACATTTGGTTCGCGAAACATTCATTGTGCAAATGATAATACAATATACAAGGATCTTAAATGCTAGCAAGATATTGTGCACATTGAGACTAACTCGTAGTTACATAGATATTGTGCACATTGAGACTAACTCGTAGTTACATAGATATTGATACGACATTAGTGGAACATTGGAGCTGCAACCAAAATAAAGGAACCAAATTTGTAAGTTGTCTGGAATAACTAATAAGTGTGACGAACATATCATATATACGTCCGAGGAAAGCTTTGAACGAAATGGCTGCCGGTGACACTCAGGTTGAAAGGATTCACAAAGAACTGTTAGTGAGTTATATACCCATCATCGTTGTCATGGTGATACTAGCCCTTGTGGGAATAACTGGCAACATAGCGTCCATTTTCTTTTTCGGTCTGAAGTCTAAAAATCGGAGAAAAACAACGAACGTTTTTGTGACGTATTTGGGTGTGTTTGATCTTATTGTGAGTTTGCTAATATCCACAACTATTGCAGATCTTATATACAACGTGTATTACTCGAGCCTTGTTCTGTGTAGAATAATGTTCTTTGTGGATCAGTGGTTTATGACGTCATCCGTGTTTACCTTATGGCTGATTTCTATCGACAGATATCTCAAAGTATGTCGGCCCGTGTCCTCGTGGCAGTTTTCAGGACGATCGGCCAACATTTCCACAGCAATGGCGGTAGCGTTCGCTTTAGTGTTTTCTGTCAAAGTATTCTTCACAACTGGCATAGTAATAAGAAAATACCCAACCGAAAACGGTACCGTTGAAGTGCATGACTGTGCAAACGCAGACGGTCAGGACATGGCGAATATGGTTAAAGCAGCAAATATAATTGACGGGTTGTCTGTTGCAATGGTGCTTTGTACATTCTTTTTTACTTACGGTAATATTCTGAAAACCATTCAAGATCATAATAAAAAACAAAAGATGAAAAAGCTCAGTTTGCACCTTGAAGAGAATAACGCGAATGGTGGAAACGTGAATGAAGGACGAGAGCACACGGACGAATCCAATGTTAACGGTCTATCAAGTAGTAGCGGTGTGTACGTGAACACGGTAACTGATAACGCTGATAAAAGTTCTGAAGATGTTTTAGAGGAATCTACGTCCAATGCAACAACGCGAACAACTACAAACACGAATAACGTACCAGGTGTGGCGCAGATATCAACTATTTCTGGGAGCAAAACAACAGGAGCCGGGGACTCGCTGGAAATATTGTCGAAATCCATAGATAAGTCAATCAAACGGCAGTCCCAAGGTAAACCAGAAAAGTGCCGAGCTCTGCATAGATATGAGAGAACCTTGTCTGTAATGATGTTTGTTGTATCGGTTGGTTTATTGCTGTGTTTTCTGCCGTTTGTAGTCTGGAACACAATTGTTGCTACGGACCCAAAGGCCGGACAACGGGAGCTAGAACTCGGTATACAGTTTATACTTCGCTCGCCTTTTCTCAACAGTGTTATTAACCCAGTGATTTTTATCGTGTTCAACCCACAGTATAGACGGTTTATTGTCGGAGTAATTACAAGATTTAGATATTGTATAACGAGTCGAGTATATAGACTGACAAGGTATTATAGAATGTGGTTCTCGTGAAACTATAAGAGTGCTTTCACGGGGAAAACAATCACGAAACAACTTGTGACATGCAGCATTATATTCCGGTATCTTAAAACATAAACGATCATTGCACATGCTTGTAGCTAACGTGTGTATTTGTTGATTGTCCACTTTTGTATCATTTATTATTTATTCAGTGCAAACTTTGTTTGTCGATGATGTGTTTTAAGAACAATGATGACTCAATTAAGTGTCTGTAGTACTTTGTCGGTAAAGGTGACAGACAATGTTAGTAAAGTAATCCATACTAAAGTAGACTCAACAACAGTCATTGACAAACACATTGTGTGAAAGTGTATACACTCCAAACAAGCAATTCAGCTGATGATGCTCTCTTCTACGAACAACTATTTAAGTCATACATAGAACGTCGTATCTATATCCTTTTTTGTAGATAAAAAACAACAATTATGGTGTAGGAATATTGAACTTCACGTGAGCGTTATAGAATAGTTCTCAACAGCTCACTGATAGGCCTAAATAGTGTACCAATGAATATGTTCTGTGTTTATAGATAATTCATTGTTTCAGTTATTGACGGTTCTGCTGTTACTGTTGTTGTTGTTGTTGTTGTTGTTGTTGTACAAAATGAGATATGTTACTGCATGCATGCACATATATATTTGATTTTAAAATGTGTAATTTATCTGTGATGTTCAGATTCCTATGAAAGTCATTTATCTGTGATGTTCAGATTCCTATGAAAGTCATTTATCTGTGATGTTCAGATTCCTATGAAAGTCATTTATCTGTGATGTTCAGATTCCTATGAAAGTCATTTATCTG
>ENA-OREC01001610-OREC01001610.1-marine-metagenome-genome-assembly--contig:-NODE-1610-length-11622-cov-12.388913_pt1 | contig 11622 bp, 5 predicted proteins | sample MGYA00248626_ERZ508543 | MGnify/ENA primary metagenome ERZ508543 (study PRJEB26211, sample SAMN05518279) | marine metagenome | isolation source: Puget Sound, Washington, USA | host: Bankia setacea... | reverse complement strand
ACGGTATTCATCCAAGATTGTAGTTATCGCCCTTGACTTTAATTCGTTTCTCCCACTATGCACTAATGATGCAATAATACGATTCAACGCACACTAATCTGAGGAAGCTGTTTTATGTGCCATTTTCATAACGGTGCTCCTGTTTTCAGTCAAAACTTTCTACCCAACCTGTACAAGGCTCTTTGATGAACTCCTGTTTTAGTCTAGATAATAGTTCGCACTACTTTGACGTGTGTAAGAGCGTTCTCTGTACAGCTACATTAGTGAAAACGTACTAGATAAAAAAATGAAATGTACTTTGTAAAGATCCGACGAAAACTGGTCTCATCATAAAAAACACAAGTGGAAATATCTACTCTTAACTGCTGTTTATTTCCTTTTCTGGCATCCTACTGCTCCTAGTACTTGTCAATGTTGTGATTTACTCTTTCATGGCAATGACCTTCTGACATTGACTGCTCAAGTATATGTACTGATTTACGTCGGATATTCAGCGTTCATTGGGTAGAATTGTCTACTTTAGGGAACTTGGGATGGTAAATAATTCGTAACACGTTTAATAGTTAGTATGTTGCTTTGTCGGTCGCTTTGTTGGTCAAACGTTTGATAGGTCACTCGTTGGGTTGGTGAATCGTTTGCTTGGTAGGTCGGTCGCTTGGTCAAGTGGTCGGTCATTTGGCAGGTTAATGCTTCGGTCGGTTTGTCAGTCGATTGGTTGAACGGTCATTCGGTCGGTTGATATATATCGCCCCTAATTTGTGTATAAAAAGTATTGCATTCAATTCTAAAATACAAGTATGTCAAATAAATAAACAAGTTATGATGTTTAATTTTATGTCGTACTTTGTAGTAACTGGTTACACTGATATTCGTAAATGAAAGAATGAATACCAAATACAGAGCTCCAAGAGTTACATTCTTTCATGGTACAGTTTTTTGAATGATGAAACGTTTAGATGCTTTCATTCATTGAAACCAGAAGGTCGAAGACCCAAGTGGCACACCGTAGTCATATAGAATGATGTAATTGTGTAATGTTTATGCGTGATGACAAAAACGAGAATACGCTCCCACAGAAAAGCTCAAACCTGTTTGTTAATATAAAGTTTGCAAAGTTGTTCATCTTCTAGTATATCAGCACATAGCTCACCAAACAAACAAACCCATCATCTGTTATCAGTGGCAAACCTTGTTAAGTATACATGTTGACTCGCTTGAACATTCCGTATAACAACAGTTCTTGGAAAATGTGTTGACAGTAGTTACGATGTGATCTGGTTAGCACTTGCAAACTACAATTATGTCAAGAAAAAAAGTTTTACAATGATAACTTATCTAACGTGAAGTACAGTATATGATTAAACTATTAAAAACGCATTAAATGAAACAAAACTTTCGTGGTGATTAGTAAACTGCCATCACGGGGTTTATTAAAACATATCGAGTAGATCTTGTTCTTAAAATAGATAATTATCTTTTTTCTCTGTAGTGTAAGCTTTCACTTGTTTACCAGTCGGCTCTTCGATTGAACCAGACATTGGACATCGAATTCGAACTATTTGCACTTAGCACGCTATACGCTGGTTGGGAACATGGATTCATTATACACATCTTCCGGAGTTTTAAACAGTTAACGTTATGTGTACGTACAAAGTGATAATAAGTCAATACAGAACTTGATTCATGATAAGTTGTAACTTAGTAACGGAGTATCGACTGAATGTCCAACATACGCCACTGTTATGTTGCAGTACTGTGCTAGTCTTGTTTTCAACATATTATTTACATTTGCTTACTTATAGCTATACCTATACAGTGCATGTACCATATAGTGACCAGTACAATATGAATTTACTAGTTAATAATACTGTACTTAAGGTTAGTGCTTGTAGAGTGAGAGATGGTATCTTAGATAAGTAAATACAAAATTAAAAATATACAAACTGCATTCTTTGATTCCAATATTTATTTCGGAAGAAAACCGGATTACCATCTTGAAAGACTGGAAACACAAAGTACGAAGACAATTGCGGTTATAACTTAGACAGAAAGTAGACTTATGATGCAAGTAATGTGGCGATATCAGTTCATTGAGATTCAGCCGACACATAATAACGTGGTGCAGACAAATATGGTTCTTTGCTCCCCCAGCGTTTCCGATGTACACCGAGTTAAACATTACTGTATGTTACTGACTTGGCAACAGAAGGTCAGTGTTTCTGTTACTGGGTACATAACATAAGCCATTGAAGCAAATAATAAAACCAAACATGTTTTTGCTGAAGAGAATGTTATCTGAAGTGCGAATACATGCAACTGTTCATTGAAAGTTTCACATGTATCGTTATACTTCTATGTGGCCTAATTTTACCCCGACATTTAAACTTGATTTTGTTTGTCCATGTTTTCAACAGGAGCGCATCATTTAGTGTACCATGCGACGTGTACATGCACCGACAATATCAGACCGCCAATCTCTGCCCGACATGTATTATACCGCGCAGGTCTGATGGAAATAAGCTGCTTAAAATATTTATCAACTCTGTTCTCCAAAACAATTCTTATCTTTCACCGTCTGAGGAAAAAAATGCATTTTGAAGTTGTGATAAAAACAATATAAAAATACCGCTAACACAATCTGGTTTTTCTTGGAAATATTTGTGTTGATACTGATGTAAAAGTACGCCAAAACACGGCTCAAATTGCAATTCTTGATATACCACAGGTACTTGGAGCATTTCATGAAAGTGATATCATCCAATGAATGAATAGTACAGTTCACAGAATGTTCACGTACGCAAAGGGCAGATTTCTGAAGCGCAATCGAAATGTAAATTAAAGAATAACAGCAAAGAGATATTCACCTATCATTAAATAAACCATATCAAACTGATGGTTAGAGTGAAGTATTAGGTATAAATGTGATTAACATAGTCAATGAAAACATCCTTTAAGAGATGGTTTGATCTTTATAATACTATTTATCGTCGGGGCTTTGACTTCACAAACAAATGTTAAAGAGTTTTGTATGTATGCATTAATAAATAAGCGAAACTCTACGTTTTCCTTTAACAGTCAAGGAAACGAAATACTACGACGTACAATATGATTAATTCCACTTTTAATCTGTGTTGTAACTATCTGCTCTGGCTTTTTTCTAGGTTTACATTAAAAAACAACAAACCTTATAATGTACGTAGGTGTCTTAAGAGGCAACTTTCTGTGAGAGCTGAACATGATCAAATATATATCATCACCTCTGTCGTGAATGAAACGTTATTATGTTGTGATAACTCCCAGGAATTTTAATAAGCCAATAAGTTACAGTTGATATCTCTTGAGTAAGGGAACTATCCAGACAGGAATATTACCTAAAGTATTTTTCTGGATCCTAGTCGCTAACAGTCTTTTTGAAGTTATGTCAGTGTCGCAATATGCAGACATACACTTCTAGATAAGCATGCCCGTTGTAACATTGCCAGTGTATTTTGTTAATTTATGGTGATATATCTCTTACTGGGGGAGCATCGCAAACGAGCAGAGAAAATATAAAAAGAGAAAGTAAAACAGAAACAGAAACTGGTTGTAGCGAGCAAAATCTATCCCGATACAGCTGCAGATAGTTTCAACTTGTCGATCAATGTAGTATATGTATTTGAACAGACGAAATAATGGTCGAATCTAGAAAGGAATCCGTGAACCATCTTAAATGACGCTCTGGTCCTTTATCGAATGTACGGAATGTATCCCATACTGCATATATGTCTGTATTTTATTGTGCGATTTTGAAGACCTTATATTCATTCCATGATTGCTAGCGCGATACCTCCGAAAAGGACAGTAATCATTGATTTAAGTTGAGTATATGATTATAATCTATTTTACCTTTTACTAATCAAATATCACTGACGAAAACCATCTGTGATTCAGCTGCGATTCGGTGTTCACATTAGCAGTACGCGTCCTGATTTAGAAGGACAACCGCTGTCTGGGTTCCATGACTCCTGTCCAGTCATCAGTAATATTTAGCTCTCCACTGATCGAATCTATCACGATATTGAAAAGGTTAATAACACGTTCGTCCTTTATAAAACAATGATAATGTCAATCAGAAGGCGCCTTGGCAGACCGATGTAGGTTCTTGCTACGTGCTTCTATAGTTGATACAGTTGTATGGTGTCGGATCATTATGTGTTAGGAAGAAGAAACGCCGATAGCTGGACGTATTAATTCAGATTCAGTGTTATTGAATTTGGACATCAGGAAGGCTGCCAATTACAATATTGTAACACGTTGTCATTTAAATTTACGATTCGCGTTGAGTTTACATTGTCATGTATTAACTTCATAGAAAACACTTTTTAATAAACATTGCTATGTAAACCTATCAACAGACTAGTCTCAATTTCAACGATATTTAGTTAACATAATCAATTATACATTAAGTAATGCCGTACGAGTGTATGTTATAGTTAAAATTCTAGTCATATACACAAAACATAACTCGAGTTCCGTTGAGAGGCTTTGCTTAAAGTACAGAACATATGTTATCAAATCAGGACGTAGATCGTAATCGAATTTGGTTTGATACATAACAGAAGTATTACAGACATTAGCAAACGTTGTTATCTGACTGAGAATTGAATGCTGAAATTGATAAATGATGAAAAAGCTGAAAGGTTGCGTTGTTACCCTGGTAAAGTTACTATAGGTATTGGATTAAAACCACAATTTCTACATTTTCCACACCATTTCGAGACATTTCTTACGTCATTGCAGTACAAACGATCAAACCATTAAGCAAAGCTAAGAGTACCGCTGATGTGATGTATCTTGTAATATATTCAGAGATTTTAGTTTGTAGTTATATATTACAATGACATAATGCCTTTGGAAGGTGAAAGTGGTTCAAGAACCTAGGAGTGAACACGGTGGTTGACCTAATAAATTAGAACTTAGTATATGTAAAGAAAAAAGGGCCGCATCGTTGAATATTACTATTAAAAGTAACTACTAGAACACGTAAAACTCTCTAATAGTTGGTTTTATGTTGAGAGTCCAGACATACAGAAATGTGTTAAACACAAAACCGGTACATTGGTATAAATAGGAGTTAATGATACATTTTGTAAAGACGTTTTTGCACTGGGTCCTTGGCGGAAATATCTGAGGAACTTCAATGTTTAAATAGAAGATCTGGTGAATGTGATGAAGAATCAAGAAGATATGTAGGACAAGCCCTTGAATATGATGGTTGTTATTGGCCTATAAAATGGGTGACGCAATTGAGACATAACGACCCAATTAGAAATGCAATTTAGAAAAAAGCTGAAGACATAAAACTGTTTTGCATGCTCTTTTTTACATTTTCAAATTCACGAAACACCCGTGTACTTTGGTTAAAACTAATCGGGACAAAACACCAAACAATTTAAGAGACACTGAACAGTTTAAAATTAGTCGATTCTGGGTCGTTTGAACATTCGAGGGTCAAGGTTAAGTAAAGATGCTGAGTTCTGAAGTGTTCTGAGGGTACACAATCTTTAACAAGCTTATTCAGCACATTTAGGCTCACATTGTCTAAGTGTAATATCTGTTTAATTTGCCCATCATATGTATATGTAGGTACTGAGTAATCATTTCTCGCCCTACTTTGTGTCTTATTTTCTTTCTTATAATAGCTCTTTGGAAGTGTCATGACAAAGTTAACATACGAAAACTGTTGACTTAGCATATATTTGAAAATCTTTGAAATAACTTTGTCCGTAATTCAGATCCTGATTCAACTTTCTTCAGGGTTTTTATTTTTTACATTCCATGTTTTTACTCCCAGGGCCTACATCGGCAATGGTATATTTGAACATTTCAATGGTAGAAACATACGATTGTGTGCGAAGTTCGTCGAAATAAAACGATGTTGCGATAAGACCCACGAACATATAACAGGTTTAACGTCGGTTCATTGAACTGTCTAGCAAAGTATATTTGCAGATTCTATAGACAGTAAATACACTTTATAAATACCACTCAAGCCGTCAGAATCGACAATGTGCTATTCCTAATTAGTTACAGTATCGGGTAGGCCGTTTTGGCACCGTCTGTCGAATTCCTCTTAACACTGTGGTTTATCAGAGTGTAGTTAAACGAATATTTTACTGTCTATACATTGTGCCATCCGGGCAATCCATACATTTATCAATGAAAATATGCATATTGACACCTCTGCAGTACTTACAGTCCATTAAAACATGGTGTATAATGTTAAACAGACACTACAGTCCCACGTGTTGATCGTACCGGGAGTAAAATAAATATATTGGTATCAGATCATGCATGACAGTGTGTTCATATATCTTTTAAAATGGTATAAATCGGCGTTTAGCAACCCTTTCTAATTCCAAATGTTCCTGGTTTGACTGTAATAAAAGCAACCCAGCGTGTTTGATAAATCTGAACAATGCAAATTCACTCTTTTTAATATCAACATCTGAATAATTCATTAGACTTTAGAACTGCAAGCACATATCCAAAGGTTGGATCTGCAGTCAACCGCATTTGCATAAAACAGTTAAGGACATCAATAAAAACTGCAGCGTCAGCAACATTTACAAAAAGTTCTGTCTGTACTGTATCTTCCAATAACCTTCTTGACATTGTTTATATCATTGGGCAATAAATCCATTATCGCAGACATAGATTTTTAATAGCTCTTACCGGAAAACTCTTAGCACTGGGTGAAGCAAATATGAAGCGGAGTTCTTTCAACCCGAATCTTCTCTCTCTGAAACACAAATCGGAATGATAGAGTAACAAAAGTTCGACTTGTATTGGAAGGTGAACGCCTTGTACATACATGGGTACTAACACTTAAAGCATCCATTCATTGATATTAACAAACAAATATACCTGTAAAACGTTTTATTCTGGAGTTAATTAGCTCATTCTTACCCAGTCGAATCAGTGCAAAACCTCATGTAGACCTACTCAGGCCGGACAAACAATTGCACACTTCACTTACGAACTAGGGTCAATGGCCATTAAAGTCCGCTGTACATTAACGAATGAAACCCATTGATCTATCGTGTAAAATAATTTTCTATGGATCCATTTATGATTTGTTAATACATGTAGGTTAAGATGAGTTTCGTTTGTATTTTAGAAGAGGTTTCTATTCCAAGATGTAGGAAAATATCAGGACATCGTGTCATGCAATGTTCTTTAGTAATTTTAACAGATGCAGAAAGCGAATGACCAAGTACCATCGGCGCACTGTTTCCATCATGTCTGATAACGGCAAAGTCTAATGTATTACATAATAAAACGTGGGAAAGAATCGGTCATCATCTTATCTAAATGTCTAGGAATAAGGCTTTCTATGACAAATTGCAATATATTGCCAAACAATAAAAGAGTAGCACACACAATTTGTCCGGACGACATGGAAAAGTTTCGACAGTGATCATGACATGCCGAGCCTTTAGATAGCAGCGTGTTACTTCAAGATAGGTAAGGCGTGGAGACATAGACCGTGTCCTCCTTTCCCTCCTGTCAATATGCTGAAGACTGATGCAGACACCTTACAATGTCCAATTCTATTTATAATCCAGGTGATGCGTTATCCTTCTTTCAGACGAGGCTTGTCCATATTCCAGTTATCAAGTGTTTAGTCTGGTCATGTTGTTCCTTGTATCATACGCTTAATCATGACAAGTTCACGTCAATCACTCCAGGATTTGTTTGTCCTTATGGAAAGGTCACTGACTAAATTAACACCGGCAGATAGTAATCGTTGGACCACCATCCATGTTTTATGCGTGATTGATAATATCGGACGTCTGCAGGAGGAAGAGTAATTGGCACTTCCGACCATGTTCTTAAGACCTCTGCTCTGATGATAAGATGATGCATTGAGGAAATTGTTCTTGGTTAATCGATGGATGAAAGAAAGTTGTAATTAATGGTTGTGTGGTAGAGCACCGGGCTCCGTGTCCCTTTTGAAAGCAACTGGTAATGTTCAAGGAATAGAACGTCATGCAGAATGTCAGAGATAAAGTCACGTACAGCGCAAACAACACTCCAAACAAAATACAAGAGATGACTTACTGGAACCCAAACGGAACAATTCACTATCCACGTGGTCTACATGATTTTTCTATTATTAATAGTTAATGATACATGTATATAGGTAAACATCGAGCCTTGAATGCACGTTTAATCTTAGACTCTACCTTGAAATCTTGCTTTTTGTTTACAACGCATTGTTTCAGTTATTCTCGTACAACTAAATTGGATCAAGCTCTTTTTCTGATCGTTTCAAAAAGGCATTACGTATCATAATGAAGTCTTCCACTAAACGTTCTATACACTTTGTGAAGGTCATTCAACATAATAAAAGGCTGGTTAACGAACTAAGAAACACTTATCCAGACATAAGATACATCAGAGTTATAAAGTAAGCCTGCGTTGGAATGTTGATGCATTTGGATGATTATGATATTCGTTGCTGCACTTTAAAAAACAAAATAAGTGTATCCCCTGCATATAGCGTTCGGTTACATTCGTGTATTTTCGTCAATGTTCGTTAGCCAAACACAGCTTGCGCACAATTTCACCTACAACCAAACTCTAAATGAGCATAACGATTGGTTAATAACATATGCCGATATTGTACGAAGGGAATGGTAGAAACCCATTGAAACATGTCTACTGATAACCGTAGGACTTGGTGTCTTGAAAGGTATACATGGGTGGCAGCTTCGAGCACTACTAACAAACAAAACCTAAGTAATTTACTACCATTAAAGATTTAGTTTTGGATAGTTCTTCCTCAATCCTAGCATTCTTAGTTTACATTTCCTACCACTTTCAATATTTGCGATCGCCAATCATATTGTTCCAAAAGGTTTTACCAGACGATTGTACTTTTAAATGCATTATGTATTCTAAAAATATACTTGAAGGAAATGTGTAAAAATAAACAATCTAGGAACTGTGCATTATAACAGAATTATGTTCTAAAAAACTCCCACTGTTTATATGTGATATTTTGTTTCTAATTATGGTCATTAATTGTTCCCCGTATTTGTACATTAAACGACTACGTATAAATATAACGGTAATCACATTATTATTGAAAAGAAAGCAAATTAGTTTAATATGTATGCGTAAAGTTCAGACAAAGGGACGTTTTATATAAGGCTGGATACGACTTAATTATGTTTGCTGTATATATTCTTTGATAACTTAAGTCATACTCACGTGCTGATATGTATCAATGCTTTTTGACTTTCATTTAAATAGTTGTAGTTAATAGAAATCTCCTTATTTCCGGTAGAGTCGTAAATAGTATTTCATACAACATCAAAGGAAACAACGCCTCGTCATGTGCCGGAGTCACTCCCTAATACTATAAGATTTTCTGCTTTCTTCTGTCTGTATGCCCATGGTATTTTGAAGGTCTAACTATATAGTTATTCGTCGTCACATGATCATGCGCATATTTAATTCTACATGTATCATGACGTACTCTTCTTTTCTACCTTATCAAACATACACACAAATAACACTGTAGCGAAATGTTCGTACTAAGTGATACATACTTAGGCACAGACACGCATAGAACAAGCACCGACCGCCTTTGATTTTAAACACTGGTCTAAAAAAATAAAAACGATAATATTTGGTCGGAAACCCACTGTAGTATTTGCTACAAAGACAGACATCGAACCAAAGCCGCCATTTTCTTCAGAACTTTGAACTTTTATTAAACGACCTAGAGTGCAACAATGAAAGCGTTGGGTGTGTACTTTAATTTCCTACTTAGATGTTGTTATTATTATTATTGTACATATCATGGCCTTAAAAACAGTGTACATATTATGTCAACTGTTCTATCAAATAGCAGTTCGACACTTTAACAAAGTCAATCGGAAAAGCCCCAATATTTATCGTGTGTTTAAACATATCAATTAACTGTGAAAAAACAAATGTGATATTTCTGTCGGATCCCAAATAGAAATAAATAGATTTAAAATAAACTTTTGCGGGAAAGTGGACTTAAGAACGTGTACCCAATACAGAATAAGTCGTGCCTTAGACGGCGGAAATGATTTGTTTAAGTAATCTACTACAGAAAGTATAATAGTCATTTATAACAGGATGGATAATCGCTTTACATATTTCAGTAAAATATTGTTACAAACCTGTACCAAGACCCGATATTTCCACCGCCGCCAGATTGAGCAAGAGACAACACCACGTGAGTAACCGTGTGAAATTGGACGTTTGTTTAAGGATTAATGCAATAATGAGGGGCGGAGAGAAACTTTGGGACAATTGATAAAAAACACCGAACTTGATAAATTGTAAAAGCCCTGGATTATGAAACTGACGATGTTGTAGTTACCGGTGAACAATACGTGGACGTCAGTTGTATGGATGCCTGCGCAAGTTTTACGTGAATATAATCGAAAAGGGAATCTAAAATAAGATTATTTCCTATAGTAACTACTGACATTATTTGCGTTACAAGACACTATTTTAAGAGGGAAACAGCCGCATTAGAGTTAACAATGCCAACAAAAAGCGTACAAAACATGCTGGATGGTTCAGTGAAAACATATTCTTTTAGTATATTACCATTAACAGTAAGAACAATGGAGCTCTAAATTTAAAGAGATACTTAACTGTGAGCAATAGCTTGAGGATGATACTTAATTCATATACATGTATCATCAGAAATGGCAATGAAAACATAATAGGTGTCAAAGCAAATCCCTTTTCTTTAGTATTTTATTTTTCATAAAAAATGCGATTCATCCTGTCCCTTATAAATTAACTTCTGATTCACTCATTTTAAAGGAGTGGGTTGACACCAGTGTGTTTTATCTGCATTGTTACATTTATACCACTTAGAACAGTTTTGTATTTAACTTTTAAATTTTAGTTATTTATTCAAGAGGCGTGGACAGTTAAAGAATGCTCGACGTGCGTGCTTTGTTTACTTTTTGAAGTTGTTCATTGATTGTTTTATAAGCCTCTTTCGAATATTTGTTGAATTCTTTAACTCCCACGACCGAATTAGATGTCGGGGTGATGAAACATTTAAAGAGCGACTTGACAATTTGAGTACCCGTTGAAGACTCACGAGAGTAATGAATCATGACCAAATTGGAACTCTAAAAAAGTGGGTTGAGCAAAAATAAACATAACAGCTATTAACAATTCATTTTTTGACAAAGTGTTAATGGCAAACGTCTTAAAACAGCAAGTCAATACAAAGGAAACAAAGAAAGAATTCCAGAGATTTTATAATTATTTAAAGACATTTCTAATTTTCCACACAGCACAGGGACTCATAATCAATTGCAACTTTCATTTTAACGGAGTATGGGTCACAATGAGTCAATGATCCGGAGCAATTACGGAAAGGAGTTTTTAGTTGATTTATCTCTACTTTCCGGATATATTGAAAAGATAATAGTACATCAACGAGTATTAAAACCCAAAGACCGACGATTTTGACAAGGTCTGACAATTACTATATCATATCATGGTCATTTATTATTGTTGTTAAGCCATGTTGTTATTGTTGTTAATCTATGTTGTGTTGAGGGCCTTATG
>ENA-OREC01001609-OREC01001609.1-marine-metagenome-genome-assembly--contig:-NODE-1609-length-11623-cov-11.884116_pt1 | contig 11623 bp, 5 predicted proteins | sample MGYA00248626_ERZ508543 | MGnify/ENA primary metagenome ERZ508543 (study PRJEB26211, sample SAMN05518279) | marine metagenome | isolation source: Puget Sound, Washington, USA | host: Bankia setacea... | reverse complement strand
TGTGGGAGAACATGCCCCAATGTTTCCCCCCCCCCCTCCCCCCCACACACACAACAAACAACTCGCATGTTTATAAATAACTTTACACAAGTATTCGGTACAAATACAAACCGTTTAAATATATGTTGATTATAATGTGTCAGCCATTTAGTTATTTTTATATTTAATGTTGTATTGTTTAACACTGAATGCCTTAAGACAGATTGACATTCGTGTCAAATGAATTATCTCACTCATTACAGTCAAATAGATAAATGATAATATTTCAGTTATGTTGCCTGATTCAGAAATTGGTTTGACTGACACACACTAAACTGAAACAGAGATGTTTCTTACGAATAGGGAACTCTTTCCTGCATGTTGGTTATCACAAAAGCACGTGCTGATTTAACAGCCAATGATAAAATAACTGAAACCAGTCATAACTATCAACGTTGCCTGGTCCGCCCAACATTCATTCTACCCACTGTCCATTTATACAGGACAATCGAGTGCCTTTGATTTTCAAGTACCATCCATGAACTTAGTTTGACTATCACACCGGAATATCAAAGTATAAAACTAATTTCCACTTAAACATTTCTTAGTGCGAAGTGATCAAACTTTATTGGTGTCGTCTGCGTCCTTATCTTGAGGTCAGCGAGTTTGTCCAACCGTAGACAAGGAAAATTGCGCGTTCTTATGATACCCGTTTACTGTCGTCTGCTTCCATAATGTCTTCTGCTGAATAGAATGCCCTCAGAGTGGCGGGTGAATCGTAAGTTAGATTGCAGGTAAAAAGTTGAACTTACATACCTCTATTTGATAAGTTGTATTTGACTGTTTCACTGTATTGGAAACTGATATTTAAAGTTTAATTTGAATTGCAGCTAAATGGGAGAACGTGTCCTTAGGTAAACGTTAAGTAGGGGTCATAGCCATGTAGGCGAGGTCAGATGTTCAAGATGACCATAACTGGGAGCCATCACAGAGTCATGGATCGGACAAGTACAGAGACAGGTAGAACAGTGAGTATGACACGCATATGGAGGTATATATGGCATACAAGAGGTTAAACAAAGAGTGGTACACAGTTCAACACTGCAAGAACACTTATATTAACAGAAGTCTTTGAACATCACCTTTATCAGACGAATCACCTATTTTATATATACAACTGTTAATTGTATAATCCTGTTGTAAATCAATTCAATGTGCCCAAGAGTCACTAACGCCCTGACGATCTAGAGGTCCAATTCAGTCATGCGTCTTCTTAAAGCTGGTCAATAAAACGATGCAACGGAGCTGGGCTTTAATTTTCTCTAACGTAACAGGAAATTAAGTTGACACCTCGTTGTCGAATCGTTTTCACGCCGTGGTCAAGTCGATGTAACCCTCCATGTAATACCTTCAACAATAGCCGACCTTGTAACATTCACGATAAGTGGCGTAATTAACTTGAAAAATCACCTGGTTACGCAGAATGTCGACAAACCTTGGATTTTCCCACAGTCCGTACAATAGTTAACACTCGTCTCTTATCAAATACCTGCTCAACACAACTCGTAGACCAAGCATCGGTACATGGTCAAATACCCTAGGTCAAAAAGCAACCAAAAGTTCAAAATAAACACAAAACTTCAAAATTTGGCCGCCGTTGTATATCAGAATATGGCTCATTTGTAAGATGTATTTATTAGAATTCCTTGTGTCATTGTAATGTGATTAGGGAAAAATAAAGTGTTGTTTGAGTTTGAGATAACTAGTAGTAGGCATTGTGAACAATCTTGTATTTTAATGTGTTGAACATGATATATTAAAAATTGTTTTATTTTATTTTAAATTTATTTAAATAAAGAACATTAATTTAATATTAGTCTGTTTGAAAAGCTCCTACTAAATGTGCAGCAACGTTTAAACTAGATGCTGTGTTTGACATTTGTCCATTTCTGTCAAATGTTCGTAGTTTGTTATGACTTATATTATATATCAAACTTAAGGGAGTAAACGTACTAAGTACAGAGAGGACCTTTGGTGTTAATATATTAAACATGGTTCAGACTTCCCATAGCAGCAATGCAACTAAAGCAGCGTAAAGTTTAGCAATAGTGTGACTTGTTAAGCAAGGTTCACATATCCTGAATGTTTGTATGTACATGTATTATACTTATGATACTGTAACATTGTACACAGCGGTTGATGGGAGTTCTCTGTAACCACTGGGACTATCAGATAACCCTCTCGTTAGACAACATGACGTAGACCATGACTGACCACTGTCCACTACAGCTGCCGGACCAGGCTTATCAAAGACTCATTATTGATATTGGAGCCATGAAGAATTACTCGGAATGAAGACGTCTCATTCAATTAAAGGCACGTACTGTTTGAGCGTGTACACGTGTTGGGAATGTTTGCGCGAGTTGTTTCCAGTAACATTGACACTGTTTGAACGTGATGTTATGTACGTGTTTATAAACGTGTAGCACATACATATAGTTAGAGTACATTTGTCTGTTTCTTCACGATAATAAGAAACCGAAGCGCGCGAGCGCAGCGAGAGCCCGTGGTGTCTTAACAATGAAGAAACTGAACAAAATTAGTGTACTCTAAAAATCACAGTGTCTATTTTTTGGACAGACAACACCCTGTCTGGTATTTTAATAATTAAGATCCCAAAACTAGCTGTCTTCATTTTTTTTTCTTCAAAAATACGGTTCTTTGATTGGGCGAAAAAAATAGGTTAGACACTAGTCACACAAGTATACCAATGTTTCCAACTCTTGAAGGTATGTGTATTATTGATTTTCAAGGTCGACACTTTAAGGGGGTAGTGCTTATCAGGGATTTTTTTGTAATACAGTGTTTATGTTGTATAACATCATTGTTTCTTTTATCGTTATCTTCAACTCAGTCAAACTTCATTAACTCCCCGTAATACAAAGAGCGAGTTCCAAAGACTTATTTGCGTGCAATCCCGCTACCCGTGTATACGAATATATCGTACGTGAAATTGAACGTGCACACACGTTGCAAAACTGTTCAAAACATAATAAAGTAGAATGTCCAATTGCCCACGGTAACTTGTATCTTCGAATACCTGTCAACAACCTTGGACAAATGAAGTGCGTTCATGCCATAAGTACGTGCTTAACTCTTTCCAACGACCCTCTTTAATTGAACTTCATTATAGACATGTCACAAGGCAATGCTATCATATGATGCACTCAAAAACAAATATACAGCAGCAATAATCGTCGGTCGTAGGTCCTGTATGTTTGCTCTATGCTAAGTGAAAACTTAAGTGAACTGTTCTTAAAGCCTATAAAAGCGATAGTCCCGGTACAAGTTTGTGGACGAGTTTGTATCTTTAATATTTATATTTCAACAATGTACTTGCATGTTTCATATTCAAGTAAACTGTACATTTGAGATAATTACAGTTTACCGTTCTGAATTCAGCAGAAGTCTTCCAATACCGAGCCTGCGTCTGTATTACGTAACAACGAAGTACATTACGCGGTCAACCGGCCTTACACGGAGGGGTGTTACTTTATAAAGGGTTTAATTACAGAAATTACGACGTGTCAAATTGCAGCTGCTTAGGACAGAAATAATCACAACTCCTCGAGACAAATCAATCCACGACACAGGAGGCCCGGACAGCGAACAAAAATACAAGGCTTTAAACCAGAGTAAAGTTTCACTTTATGTGCATTTAAACCAAATTAGGAGCTTATATTCAATCGTCGTTGGTTGCAGTTGACATGTATAATAACCGCCATAAATTCCCGTGTGTAGCAACCATGCATGTGTTCTGATAGTCTTGCTTCATGAGGGACTGTTCTAGATCTATGTGTCTGTAGAAATACTAGATTTATTAATACATTTTTGAGCGTGAAGCTCGTATGACAACCCTATGTAGTACGCTCACGGGCCACAAAACACAACGTGCACCCTTTTCTATAATTACAGCAAACATAATGCAAGAGCTTTATGTATGTTTCAGTTGTAATTTTATCATGAGACGTCAAGGTTTTATGGGTTTTTTTATGACGAAAATCATTTTTTTATAACTCTTGGTTAACTGATTGCAAGCAGTTTACTGGAAAGTGTTTAGCTACATAATCTAAAAGTCACAAATCTTCCTCTAGTCATGACATCTATGGTACCCACGTCAGGGCCTCTTGTTTGAAGCACTCAGCATCGTTGATGAAGACTTCTGGACGTATTCCATATAACCCTGTTGGGCGATATGATGTGAATGGTTGTGCACACTACCCGGACATTACGCACGTTATTGTACAGGGTGACATATGGCTGCCCCACCGGGTATCAACCTTTCAAGCTGTTCATATAACTAAGTTTGGGGCTAATCGTCCCCGCCGTGACCCTAAAATAGCCATTCGACAACTCTCACTCCCCATATATCGCAGCCTGGTGGGCCTGAAATTGAATGGGTGAACATTGGGAAGAATGGGACAGTGTGAATTAGCGTATGCCTGGCTTTTGTAAATAAAATTACGAGATGAAATTGAAACGTTTTGAAAGGAAGATGTCAATAGTTGAGGCGTTTATTGGCTCTGTTTGAACCGTGATGTCGAAATGGCTGCACATTTAATGCACTGCGTCAGTTCATAACTTATTAACACTCGTTTATTTTAGGGTACGCGTTTTTCTCTCACAATATATTTAAATGTTCTTGAGAATAAAAACAAACAAACACACATTTATCAATAGAATAATGACCACAGTGATAGCATAGAGACGTAAGATAACATTTGTCATTTAATATGTTCGTGTCTCCTTATAATTAAAAAGCACCCCATAGTTATTACATGACATTTGTGGTATCTGTAAATCTCTAAACAGTAACGTCACGTGTAAGAAGACATAACTAATGTGGTTACTATATGGTTATTATTTACACTTTTACTGAACTATGACACATGTTTAGCTGATTGTTTAAAAATGAATATGAACATTATTACCGCCAAACATAACATAACACAAAATAAGCACATTGGACAGTAACTAACATAACATAACACAAAACAAGCACACCGGAGAGTAACTAACATAACATTACACAAAATAAGCACATCGGAGAGTAACTAACATAACATAACACAAAACAAGCACACCGGAGAGTAACTAACATAACATAACACAAAACAAGCACATCGGAGAGTAACTAACATAACATAACACAAAATAAGCACATCGGAGAGTAACTAACATAACATAACACAAAATAAGCACATCGGACAGTAACTAACATAACATAACACAAAATAAGCACACCGGAGAGTAACTAACATAACATATCACAAAATAAGCACATCGGACAGTAACTAACATGACACAAAATAAGCACACCGGACAGTAACTAACATAACATAACACAAAATAAGCACATCGGAGAGTAACTAACATAACATAACACAAAATAAGCACACCGGACAGTAACTAACATAACATACCACAAAATAAGCACACCGTACAGTAACTAACATAACATAACACAAATTAAGCACATCGGAGAGTAACTAACATAACATAGCACAAAATAAGCACACCGGAGAGTAACTAACATAACATAACACAAAATAAGCACATCGGAGAGTAACTAACATAACATAACACAAAATAAGCACATCGGACAGTAACTAACATAACATAACACAAAATAAGCACACCGGAGAGTAACTAACATAACATATCACAAAATAAGCACATCGGACAGTAACTAACATGACACAAAATAAGCACACCGGACAGTAACTAACATAACATAACACAAAATAAGCACATCGGAGAGTAACTAACATAACATAACACAAAATAAGCACACCGGACAGTAACTAACATAACATACCACAAAATAAGCACACCGGAGAGTAACTAACATAACATAACACAAAATAAGCACATCGGACAGTAACTAACATAACATAACACAAAATAAGCACATCGGAGAGTAACTAAATCATTAGTATCTTAGTAAAAAAGTACCGTTAAACTTGATCGCTTGTGTTCATTCCACGATTCGTTGTTTGATTTTCTTCGCAGGTGGTGTCATAGTAGCCGTTTTAATGTTACCATATTAGCCGGTCTATTCTAATTAAATGTATCTCTCATTGTGCATGCTAAATCTTAACTCTAGAATAAAAAGCACTGATTCATTTATTGACGTATACTATCAGGGAACTGGACATTGTATATACCCATTCAACATACGCCTCTATGTGATGTTCTACTTACTGGGGCGAACTGACCTCTGCTAGAAATATAGCTCAGACTTACATAGAACAAAACATCATCGAGCCTGGAAAAGATGATGTGCGAATTCACAGACCATGATAATATTTACATAATAGATTGGCATTGGTACAGCATCCGTAGCTTTGATAATATGGGGCTTATTGTTTACATAACATGGAAATTAAGTTAAACAACTCTACACCTGGCTTTTTCCACCTTGGGTCAGTGTGACATTAGGAGGGCCGGTGGTTTTATGGACGCTTGACCCCCATGTAATCACCGGTCATCACTGATAACTTCACGTCATATTTAAAACACTCTATAAATTTGTGTTGTCGTAATGTACGAGCCTTGATCCCTTCATTGATGACAGTGTATACACTCCGTGTAGATCCAGACATAGTTAATACGTGTATACATAATACAGGTGACCTTTAACCGTGCCACAACTTCAACCAATCTTCACCAGACAATAGACTTGTAAGTATATCGAAGCAGCTGAATGCAATGATTTACATAGATCAAAAAGACAGACAATTCATGATAAAAACAAACATGTGCAAATAAAGTGCAAGGATATCTAAAATGTTAACTTTGTCAGTAACAAGAAATGGAGTTTCCCCGTGTGTTGCTATTCACAATTAGCTGATAATATTCAAGTTCAATAATTTCTTCCCAAAGTGCAGATGTCATCGAATAGCTACGAACTAACCGATCCAAGTACGAAGCTGTTAAGTACAAGGAAATGGCCATATTACCGTATTTATGTGAACCAAGTGGACACAGTTAACCTGTACGCTTCGTATTTCTCTTACGCTCTACAGCCATTATTGACCAACGTTACATAAACCAGGTACCTGCATCAAAATGAGCGGACCAGTTTGTATAGCGGATAATTGAATCCATACGAAGTGTTGTATAAAATGACCTAATACAACAATTATATGATCGTACGTAATGTAAATACCCGGGGTCAATCTCGTGTCAGCAGGTCGACCGGTCGCTATAATTAGATGTTGTTCAATAACCACATAATAACATGTAATAAATTAAATAGCCACTGTTCAAATATGGCCGGTTTAAGAGCCCTGTCCATACGACGTTGTGTACTTTGGGCTGAGCTTAAACCGTCGATACCTGGGATACTCCATGATATACAAGGTCACCAAACAGCAATATAATATTTCACAACTTTATAACCCGACTTTGGAACGCTGCACACGTTTGATATATTGAGTCATATAGAGCATGTACACAGGTACAAGTATCGAGAAACACAGCATATTGTACTGGTTTAGAAATGCGATAAAGTTACAATATTTGAGGAGTTATTTGAACATGTATTGAACACTTCTTCAAGCACCTCTTTAAGTGTCTGTAGGGTTGTGACTAAAGTTCAAACTTCATGTAACTTTGATTCACTAAGTTTGTGGAATTATCTTATTCTGCCTTCAATTGTTAACCTATATATACGAGTAGTTCTATATTTGGGGTACATTTTTGAGTTGGTAACTATTATTTATTATAAAGCCGTTCTGTATACAAAACTGAAGATGTACAAGCTTACGGAGTCTTTGTTTTACCACGAGAGGTATTTGTTCTGTCCCACTGATGATGTAATGTCACTCCTGTAACGGTTAGTTGTTATTCTCGTGAAGCTTCACTATAATGTTATGTGTTATATCTAATTGATATAATATTAAAACACAATTCCATCTTAAAACAGTAATATCTGCTACAAAAATAAGATTTCAACATGATATTGTGATGCCTAAATCAACAAACAATAAAACAGGTCACATTTTGAACCGAAAACCTTTATTTATTTATTTTTGACACATCCCATTAAACTTGATTATATAAACAGTACACTTTATTTGAGATTTTGTGCTGCGTTACACGAGTGACAGACCGTGTTACAGTAGTGATAAATACACATGAATCTGTTAGAATCCAATTTATTTCTAAAAACATTTAAACAAGAAATAGACAGAGCACATTTACAATTGACACGTCACTGAAATCAGTGTTTCTGGCCCTAGAATGCGATCTGAAAATGGGACCTTTTCAAACCTTTAACGCTTACTCTAACCTTTACCCTAAACCTGATCAAAATACGAAAAACAAAAACAATGTGTTCTTTAAAATGAAAAAAGAGTGTTATTTAGGTGTCGGACCAGATGTAAAATTTAGCCAAACTATTTAACCACCTTCAGTTGATAGAAATGTTCAATAATGCTGTATAACTTCATTGTGATTATTGGAATCCTCTTAACATCAGATTGACAGTGCCTTGTTTATCTTGATCCTTTTTTAGGGACAAACTTTGATGTTAAATATGTATATGAACGTTTAAAGAAAACATTACCTTTTCTATTGGAACTAATTATGTATATACGCTGAATTTTATGTGAACTGGCACCTAGTTTTCATAAATACATCTACAACTAAATGAAAATATTTTCTTACAAGGCATAGTTTGGTGCTCCGTTATTTTGTTTTTCTGTTATCTTAATTCCTTAACATTTCGTCACAATATAGTTCAGAGTTTCCGTACGCACCAACTTCAGGACTGTTTTGCAGATTTTTAACAGATATTTTTGCAGATGTAGCTCATGGACAAAAAATGTACCCAAAATATAGAATGACGCATACATGTATTTTTTTCAACGCAGCAACCCATGGTTTAATGATAATATTAAAACGATAAACATGTGTAATAGCCAATGTGGGAGAAAAGTACACGTATATAAAGTAGTATTCAATGTGTATTATGGAAGTATTATAGTTGGTTAAAACTCTTTAATAACGTGACCATTCATATATTAGTTGGCGTTAATTATGTTTTACTCTAAATAAATGGAGCAGATTGACAGTACTGAATCCACTGATATCTATATATTATATCTATATATACGAAGATGAACAGTACAAAGATAAGAAGTTCGTATAATCATTGGTACTTTTCGCCATACCTGGAGATATTTGTTAAAAGTTTCGTCTTACACAACATGAGCATACATCTCTAGTTCACGATAGTACGTCGAATTATTAAGAATTTGGATAATGACATTAGTAAAAGCTAAAATGAAACATCATTACACATATAAGGGAAGCAACTCGACTACAAGTAAAGCTTAATGAATAGAGTTGCCTTCCTTAAATACAAATGTTTCGTATTCTTTAACCAATAGTAGATATATGCATACTATGTAACTTGGTCAAGGGTTTAATACCATGTTACTATGAGTTTAAGGTATCACGTGCATTTAGATAAGGAACGTTACTTTCACTTTACAATATACCTTATAACGTCATTATCTTCTTTAATACATCCAATCTGATACGAACGCCGCCTATCTATGACGTATGTTGATAACGTTACAGATGTCGTTACATGGCACTACGAGCATCTGCTAGTAATGACGGACTAGTTTATAGAATCTCATAGAACTTTATTGTGAAAACGGATGCGTCATGTTATATGCGATGTGTATTTTGTGTTTACTATTCACAATGTCAGGTAAGTGGAATATACATGGCGCTGATTGTTTTTCAGCAGTCATCTGACAGATTACATGCAATACCTATAAGTTGAACGCCTTTCAGACTGACAAAACCACTCTTAATAGCATTAAACTTTGAAAGGTAATTTACAAAATACAATGTAACCATACACCTTTTTTTTCTGATTTGTTTCTGAAATCAACAGTCATTATGTATATGTGTTTGTGTTATGTATGCTAATGGACAATACCGTATTTTTGTATATCGAAATAAAGTGTCAAGCTTTATTTCAGCTAGTCATTCAAAATCTGAAAGCCGACATGAGAGAGTTCGTCGTTACAGCAGCCATCATCAGTCCTTCCCAAGTTTTCATGGCAACTCTCCCATGTCTATGTCATTTCCTGGCACGGGCTTTGGTTCCCCTATGTCATCACAGATGGAAGAAGAGTGTATAACGGATGAGATAGTGTGTCCAGATTACTGTTTGGTGGAAGATGAATGGGGATGTCGTTACTGTCCGTGTGGACCAGGTACTTAGATGTATATACTAATAAACAGATCAGCTATATAGCACGGTAATGGCACTGACATGTACTTACGACTTCCACCTGGGTGTTTGCATAACTCTCCACTTTTGGATTGTTGACACACTATATAATTTGTTTTAATTATGACATTATGTGTCCTGTAGTAGACTATCATTTCCTATCGTCGAACGTTTCCATACCGCCTGAATGCTGAGTTCATTAATTAAAGATGACGTTGTTTAGAACGTTCAACCAAAAGCTAATATTATAAACAATCATGCTAAGAGTACGTACACATCGAATGATTCAATAGTTTCCTATTCCATACAGCTAACGGAATGGCACCCGCTGTTGTTCATACTGCGCACGAGGCACCTAAACATGACGACTGCCTGGGGACCATCCTGTGCATGCTCAGCTGTAAAGATGGCTACAAACTTGGACCTAAACAAGAGACTGGCTGCCAATCATGCTCCTGCGTAAAGAAACTCAACACAGATAACATGCCAAGTAAGATTGTAGTAGGAAATTAGCCATGCAAAGCGATGTAAAGATGACCACGACCAACAGTACACAACTTATTGTGGTTAAATCTCATTGTGGTTAAATTCGAAACAAAAGCTACACAGTTACACGTCAATTCCCACCGTTATATTTGCATTTATAGTATTTCCGTATCACCTTGGGTAGTTTGGATATTACTACGCGTGTTTCTGAAGCGTTGAGTGCTGTGTTTTGTTCTTCAGGGACTACAATGGCGACTACCACATCACATGGCTCAGGTACGTTATGCCTACCCAGTACTCCCTTCAACTAATGAAACTTAGATCGTTTATTAATGCAACGAAATAAGCTTGCATAGTCGCATATGTATTTCCTTTGTCAATAGCTGTTTTAGATAATACAGTTGTGTTTTCGTTTACCTTTTGATTTTGTCATTATTTATATATACTTACACTGTATGTTTCAGCCAACTCCAGTCAGGGTTGTCAATGGCCGCTATGTATGGGTGGAAGTAAGTGTTAATGTATGGGTGGAAGTAAGTGTTTATGTATGGGTGGAAGTAAGTGTTAATGTATGGGTGGAAGTAAGTGTTATGTATGGGTGGAAGCAAGTGTTTAAGTATGGGTGGAAGTAAGTGTTTATGTATGGATGGAAGAAAGTGTTTATGTATGGGTGGAAGTAAGTGTTTATGTATGGGTGGAAGTAAGTGTTAAGTATGGGTGGGTGGAAGTAAGAGTTTTAGTATAGGTGGAAGAAAGTGTTTATGTATGGGTGGAAGTAAGTGTTTATGTATGGGTGGAAGTAAGTGTTTATGTATGGGTGGAAGTAAGTGTTTATGTATG
>ENA-OREC01001608-OREC01001608.1-marine-metagenome-genome-assembly--contig:-NODE-1608-length-11627-cov-13.172554_pt1 | contig 11627 bp, 6 predicted proteins | sample MGYA00248626_ERZ508543 | MGnify/ENA primary metagenome ERZ508543 (study PRJEB26211, sample SAMN05518279) | marine metagenome | isolation source: Puget Sound, Washington, USA | host: Bankia setacea... | reverse complement strand
TCATCATCATGACTACAAGAACAAACAAAAACAGCTTTCATTATTTATATTAGTTATTGGGCCTAGTTTTCAGTTTCAGAGAAAACATTTCATTCTTGAACTTGTAATTTATTCAACCAAGATTTAATGTTTAACCAAGATCTAAAGTTTTAAGTAATAGCACAAAAAAAGTTTTACTAGAGCCTGACTAGGTAGCTGTTAAATTATAAAGGAGTAAACAAGTGAACCACAAAAGTTCTCTCTATACATACCAGACCATTAGACATGACAGCAGCGTGATATACATAAACACTTTTGACAGTTCACTAGCCTATTTATGAGATTTTTTCCAATGTTCGTATACCCTGCCTAATCTATGAAGGCCTATATAGGTGTGCTGGTATTTATTAACAAAATGCCATTCAACACTTTGCAGGGAAATAGGAAACCAGTACTGACACCATTCACACTCCATATAAAACACAAAGCATTCAATCAGCAAAATTTGAAACCACTTACAGCCAATACCTATCTGTGAGGTCAAAACAAACCAGGTTAAATGCATACAGCTATTTTACAGGGTTAAGAATTTATATACTGCATGAAAACAATCCAAACATTTACAAATGAAAATAGTAAACTGTTGAATGTCAAAATTATTCATGCCAAAAACGTTATATATCCAATTATCCTACTACTGTATATATATATCAAGTAAGCCAGTTCACAGTTGCTTTAATACTATAAAACAATGTAAATGTCAAGTGTTGATATCTAATTTCTGACATATACAGTATTTATTGGAGGTAGATAATCTTAACAAAGTAACAAATCCTATAACAATGTGTCTATGATTCAGGAAGGATGGTGCAGAACAACATTCTAAACACTTCAACAAGAATGATTATGATGTTGCTGAAATATCCAGATATATCTAGCATCCAGATTTGTACAGGGTCATGACTTGAACATATGGCATGCCTAATGGCTTCTTTCTAGAATATGGAACGTTCTATAGAATTATCTGTAAAATGTAGTTAAATGAAATCTCCAAATCATTGAAGCATTTCAACTGCAGAAACAAGCGGCCATGTGGAATATCTAGAGCTATTTGATGCAGTAGGTTTTGTTAACTTGTGTTGTTAGTTTGTTTTTCAGTATATCTCTTAGCCAAGTTTGAACCATGTAAAACTATTAGATCACAACCAAGAAAATGCATCACCAACAAACACAGACTGACACTCAGTAAGACCATACGGTTAATGAGACACTATCTATGTACACCAAAGCTCATGCCACAAACTGACTATTACATTTTACCTGCCAATAAATTCCCGTGCTGCATAAATAAGTTTCAATAATTTCATAATTTCAATTCCAAATCCTTCATCAAAACTCCTGACAAATCTCAGACGTAGAGTTACTCAGCACCAGACATGTGTCCTGTATCAATAAATCCATACATGACTCACTGACAAATCACACTGAGCATTAAAACAACAATACCAGCACGACTATAGCAGCTAACAAACAGCACAGCACTCACACAGGACGAGATGTCGGTACGTTGAGATAGGAATGGTAAGGACACTTGTAAGATATAGTTTTCACAGAATTCCTGGCCAAACTCCACAGTTCCATGGCGCGTTGTCTCCTGTAGACCCTCTCTTTCTCATCTAACTCTGACATCCACATAATATCAACTCGCTAATCAACAATCACCTCAGAACACATTCCACACTCAGACACAAAATTGAAATGTACAACTCTTATTTTACATACAAGTGAACATGAAGACTGAGAGAACGACAGCTGCTACACGGATGTGACATCTGCCGCAGCATTCCAGCTTTTACAACAACACATCCATATCTAAATCAATGCAATACTAATCAACATACACACCTAATTAAATATTATATGACAGGCCACTGATGAATCGATGAAACATGTAGGAAAAAAATCAAAAATTATGTTTAAACTATGTTTGTGGGCCACTTAAAGGTTAAAAGGATCAACATCACAACCAAATACCAAACAAGTCATTAAAACTAGCAGAGAAACAGATAAGCAGCAGATATGCATTAACACTCAATTAAAAAAGGATTTACACAATTAAAATTGTAAGGACGCATACGACAAGGACGTTGGGCACACAAATTTTCGTGTAAGGGTACCGCGTTTTCTGAACCGGACATCACATATGTAACTGTTTCTTAATCGCTGAGATGCTTACATAATTATATACGGATATAATATTTAAAAAGCATCTAGTGTGTTGAAACGATCATTATGTAAAAATGGCTATACATGCAGGCTCCGACAAATCCACTGCCCGGAGCTCGCGGGCTACCAGAAAATTCGGCCCGGCAACCAAGATTTTAAATCAGTTGCCCGTCAGGTTCCTTCGGATATCCGATTTCAGTAGCCCTATCGTATCAGTCTCACTGGCAGCGCATGTATACACAATCTGTCAACATGCTTCCAATACACAGAAGCATCTTACACACACGCGTATTCCAAGCGAGAAATCAGATAAGGTGTTGTCAGTGATGAGAGTTATGTTAGCCAATCAACGCACGGGTAGACGGAAATCTTATATCAAGGCGGAGTCAGTTGCCTGTCAGTTTTGTCGAAACAGCCAAACCGTTCACATGAATTACCGATCATTCTATTGTGTACACATCGTCAGTCTTCGACGGATTGGCGAGTAAAAAATCCAAGTAACTAGCCCGCTCGGACGAGTGGTAAAATGAGGTTAGCTGAATATGGTTGTGTTTCAAATCTGTAAATGTACACCGAAAAGTTGACTTTAAACAAGTTAAAAACTCAACATTACGTATCAAACATCGAACTCGTCGATTTAGTTCTCAGAATGTTTATCGGCAATCTGTTTGCACTATTTTTAGAAGCAACCTTGACACGCGATCACTGATTGGCTTGTGTATACTCTTACCACGTGCAATGTTTGGCGGGAAAACACGACCAGAAAACATGATCAACGATGTTCAGCATGCAGAAGGTTGTTTAATATAGTGAAGTACATCGTATGCATTATATACAGCATACACATCAGAAACAGTATTATTTTCATGGTGTAAATCAGCTCATTCAATCTTTGAAACGAGAAAAATGCATGCTGCTTTCTACAAGTACTAATACACCGGCAGCTCATTGCGTCGGACAAACGGTCGACCTAGCATTGTTCAACAACCCGATGCATTTCTAAAACAACTTCTTAAATTTTATTTTAAGACAGAGTCCAATAATAAGATGTGACAGTTTGTTTATACTTCAAAGGCATTTTGCATAGGAAGCATAAACGTATGCTTTTTCACGTAATTGCAAGTTGATGTTTTCGTAAACCAAACATAGTCAACCCACTTACAAACCAACTAGATCTAAATAGGCCTAATGTAATATCTACTGTCTCATGAGTTCTATAAGAACTTTGAAAAATGCTTGGTTTATTCTAAGTGATTGGAAATAGCTCACATACGAATTCACGCAGACTTCCGTGGTCGCAAAAGTTCGTTTCCATACGTAATCCTTTTACTTTGCTAATAAACACAAACCAATTTATTCATAATACATGGTTATTGAATACTCTTCACCACTTAAAGATCTCGATAGTATATTATAATGATATCCCGAAGAAAACACGCTTGATCGAAACCTCTTCATTTTTCTCGCCTAAAAACACACGTGGTCGGAATGATCGAGATTATAACTGCGATCGTTCCACATACTGAAATAATTCTAGCAATTGAGCTAAACCTTTAATCATTAAGACGACTGTATAGATGTACGTTTCGGGAATCATAAGGTCTTCAGAATTATTTTCGGAAACTTCTTCATGTCGCATATGAAACTATATATAGCGGTAGAAAGAAACGGTTAAAGTTATCCAAGGATTATGCAATCAACCACGTAGAGCGGATGAGCATATATAACATGTACAAACTACTATGAATAATATATAATGATCATCACTTAATGCATTGTGCTTTCTGTTATGTAAAGTTTTAAAAGTCCTGACGCTGTTTAAGTATCACGTCTCCCATATCTAAACACTATACACAGATTAGTGCAAAAGGTGTTTGAAGGTTTCTTTGGCAAACTTTTGTTCAGAATAGTTAATATCTATTGAGACTCTTCTGAAAATACATGTGCTTGATGTTTCCTGTATGTATTTTATTTATTTTTTTATTTATCATTTTGCCAGTTATCCATTCAGCATCATATAATTAAGCATTTTTAGTGATCCAAAAAAAAGTGTCAGTTAGTGTATTGTTTGTCAATAAGCTAATTGTCAGTTGGTCTTTTGTTTGCCAGTTAAAGATATAGATGTTTTTTTAACCTGTCTTGGCGTGATGACACTGAAAAGTTTGTCAAATATCATCACTAATTACCGCCTGGGCCGAATTGCACCTTAGTAATTCGCTAGCCTGGGTTACCTGTATTTCTCCCTACTTGCGTATAGCGAGAATCATAGACCCGTTGATATACAAATAGCTTTGCCACCCTAAGGAGCAGCACTGCGCCATGTGCTTCCCCTGCAGACCACCATGACAGCACACCGTGGCTTGAGAATGGCCTAAATAAGCAGACAATTTAGCTGTCCGCGCTCATGAAAAATCGTGGGGTTAGGGGATCTTTGAAACATCCCTATGTGGAATGTAAACAAACCTGTTAAATAACTAAGCGCTTTAATTGTGATTTATATCATTTATGTTTTTAACTTGAATGTGGTGACAGGATTGTTTTAAAATAATCAATGTATTGATGACAACTTAGCCGGCAAAGTATCCTACCAGTGATGCTATTTCCGCTCTGAAGTCATCTGCTCTTCAGACAAACAAACAAAACATTAATAGATTCACACATGGAATTACAATCAGCGATCGCCACTAACGATAGTCCGGGAGTGCGAGACCCCTAAATATTGTGTCGGACTTCCGAATTACACGGCAAGGTAGTCCGTCGGACTCTTTAAATTTTAGAGCAAGATCCGAAATCCTCAAACATCGATTTGCTTTTGTCCGCGCGTGTAGCCTTAACGATAAGTTCACATTTTATCAAAATTTTGTAGACTGGTATAAACCACGAAAGACGCTTATTAAATACCGCTTCTCAATTGCAATGAGATAAGGCTTACGTAGTGATCTCCCCTGACATGCAGAATAATGATCGAAAGACTCTTTGACACGTCGTTTTTTCGTTTTGAAACTTTCATCCGTGATCTTTTCGCTTTGTTTACAAGCTTAAAACAATGTATTCATCTAAAATATTCTTTACTACGTATCTCGTTCATATCTAGTAAGTTATGTCATCACAAATAAAACATTGGTACTTGCTTTACTTTGTAAACGACGTTCGCCAAAATTGAGATTTATACTGCGATAGTTTCTCAAACTTGAAAGTTTTAGATATAATAAGAACAACGGAGACTTCGTTATTCACTATTTAAGGAAACGTTTCAGAACTTGGTATTATTACTGAATTTAAGTTCATTAAGAAGTTTCTTCATGCCGCGTGTGAAAATTGCCACGGCAAGAAATAGCTAAAGTTAAAGCTAAAGGTGTATATAGTCAATCAGTAGAGGATGTATGTATAAAACACGATGGTCATTACAGTTCAGAAAGTCTGTAGGCCTGTGTCAGACTTTTTACAAGTAGGCCTATCACGGGGACGTAGTGATAAAACTATTACATCGTCAATAACGATTGGTTAGCTTTCAGAACGAACAGTTTCAGTACTTTTTAACCAACCTTTAACTAAGATCTACAAAAGCATTCTGGTTCGAAGAATGGAGCGTTTTCGACACTACAATTTAGTGAATGGCGACATCGCGAAAACAGGTGTCAAATCATCACTGCTCTTGCGGATTTTAGTTGTTTAATGAGTTTTAAATATATTTTAAAATTGATTAAAAGTATTTAGATGCAAACTTGAACAACTCAATCGTGTGACCCGTGGAACACAACATATAAATAGGTATTTAACTGCATATGAAACGATTTCTTAAAGGATACAAGCCTGAAGTTCTCCCCAAAAAATGGATTTATATACACATGTGCATGAATTTTTATGTTTTTTTAATTTCGGACTCCTTAAATTTCATTCGAACACCTTGATGTGAAAGGTTAGGAGTCCGAAGCACTCATTGATTTGAAAAGTTAGTGTCAAACGCTGACAATAATTGGCATTAATAACGTATGCGTTTAAAAGTTTGTAATTCATTGAAAATTTATTATTACAGAAGTTGGAACTTTGAATTAACTTCTCGGTTACAAGGAATTCATGCTATCTCCGTTCTGTTTGACTGTAGTGAGATGGCAGGTCCATTTTTTGACAGACACATTGGGCTTTAAATCAAAACGTTCAGAATCCTTTCATAACAATCTTGTATGTCAATGCCTGAGATAAATAGTATATGAAGACGTTATTCTCCCCGATATCAAACATATAGTTACACTTCATTTAGTATCGTGTGTTTCTATGCAAATTTTGCGAGTGGGTGGGGCTTGTGTGTCAGGTATAGGCTAAAACGCCGGTTCTATTTAATTAGAGTAATCAATAGTAAACTAGTTAGGTGACTACCCTGAAACATGGAGAAAGTATATGTTCAATATCACAATTACCTTTTAGATTATAACAAGTGATGAAATAAATGGATTTAATCGTCCGAATCAGCTCGATTTTGTTCGAATTGTCGTCACGTGATTATAGGACCGAGGAGACTGCAAATAGACTACCACAATATTTGCAAGCGAAATTACCTCCCTTTAATATAGGTCTTGCATGTATAAACGACGGCGATTCCGCGGTTGTATCGAGAGAAAAAACGCACTGCGGGACGCCATAGTAAAACAATAAATTTTAGAATATAGCAAGTATATATCAAATAAACAAATAGACTTGTATGTATAATATAAATGAAACAACTTTTAGATGCATTGGTTGTATATGTCGCTTAATATCATAGTTAATAGCATAGTATAAATGTACACATATTGTATTTGCAGAACTCTTAACAATATTTGATCATTATGAAAAAGAATGATGTCCGGCAATGTAATTTAGTTTAACACGTGCTTCAGGTCTTTCTAATATGTATGTTTTGGAAAAGTAAGTAAAACTCCATACGACAAAAACATATAGAGTGTGTGAACTAGATCTATAATATTAAACAGTTTATTATAAACGCCAAACGGCGTAGATTGTTAGACAATTATCTTCTAAAATGTAAACACGGACTGATGTCTTAAAAAACACAGCATATTAAAATCATTTTTAAGACACAACCAAGACTATCAACAGCTTAATTACGTTAACTGTATTACAAGAAATATGATATGACAATTGTTAACGTTTTGTCACCTAAATATGTGCTGTAATTCCAAAGTATTGCTTTTTAGAAAGTCGCTGCAGAAGTTATTTCATTGTTGCCGTTTAAAGATAAAGGAAACTATATATCATTGTCAAATCAAAATATACTACAAACATACTATACATATTCTTAATATTATGTACTAAGCGTTTTAAAAAGAACTGCCATTTTAATGACCAAAACGTATTATACAGTAAGTAATGTATATGGATCTTATCTGGACCCCATGTCTAAAAAATAAACAATGAATTAAAATGCCGGTACCTTCTAACGGGATATGAACATTGTGTGAATCTAGAACGTGCGAATATATAAGGGAGATAACTGTAATGTAGAAGAGTCTTCTTTTCTAAACGCCAAAAGCATCAGCGAAAAAATCCATTCTCTCAATGAAATAGAAGATTTTGAACGCATTTAATGTTTACTATAGCTGAAACACCTTTTTATATATTTTTTAATAACATCTCATATTATCCAATCACTTCGGAAACGCAGGAACCGGAAGCGCTTCTTCAGGTTTGCATTCTCATTGCCGGTAAAGAGACTTAACAAAAATAAAGATGGAATGCTTGATTGGAATTCAGGGAAAGGGTTTTGTTTTGGTTGCAGCCGATACTGTGTCTGCTAGGAGTATTGTTTCGATGAAACAAGGTGCGGACATTTGGAAAATATGAACATTTCTGTGTTCTTACAAACTAAACTTTGTGATTGTTGTCAGATTTCTGATTGTTATTGACATTATTTACGTATTTACATAGGAGCAAAGCATGCAGTATGTTTAACCATTTAGTAACACTACCAATACCTATTTGTCATACACATGTCTAGGCTGCATGACATCACAATTTGTGCATAAAATAATTGAGCAATTTCAGTCTAACGGACCTAGTCCTGATAAGAGAAATGCAAAGAACTTCATTTTTCGAAACCTTTGACAGCAACTCTAGGGGTGAAAAGATCAAATAGCAAGGACAAAAGTGTGGCAAACTAAACATCTTAAGCAGCCAGTATGTAATTAACTCTAGTCAACCTATACAGTTTGAATGATCTTTAACGCAACCTCTTTCACAGGTTTTCACATACGTAAACAAATGGTTTGGGACATCAGTCAGTTTATTTAGTTTTATGGTTATTACACACGGCGAACGAGAGAGGTGTACCCCATACCCCCTCTAGTTTTCTCAACAGATTTACACGATTTGGAAAAATGACCCCTGAGGACTTCCAAAAACCGGAATTCTATCATAAATCGGAACACTTATCATTTATCATACATGTGTATGTTACTTTTAAGATATATAGTCATTAAATGAATTCTCCATCATTATGTTTTAAGTGCTCCTGAAGTGTCAGACATTCTGGTATTGTATCATTTTGTATGTGTTTCATTTCAGATTTGGACAAAATGCACAAACTCAATGATAACTTGTTAATGTTGGTGACTGGTGAGTCAGGAGACACAGTACAGTTTGCAGAGTACATGAGCAAAAATATTCAGCTATACAAGATGAGAAATGGTAAACAGTCATTATTATTGATACTTCACTCAGCATGTAATTTTTTGACTACATCATTAAGCGCTGCTGTTATCTGTGTTGATAATGTAAATGAACAATGTTTGCTTGTCAATTTTCAGCGTCTCATTATGTGTATATCTGTCAAAGCGTGTGGTTTTACAGTGTCTCTACAGGTTATTGTTGACTGTAAAGTTTTGTATACCAATGAAACTTGATCAGAATTTAGAACTGTGTTTATTGCAGGTTATGAGCTATCAGCACACGCAGCTGCCAATTTCACCAGAAAGAATCTTGCAGACTATCTCAGAAGTAATGTATGTACCATTTATAATATTGATATTACACACTCTTACTGATAGAAAAAAAACAGAACTAGATATTGTTTGATGTTTAAACTATAGGAAAGCAAATTAACTGATTTACAAGAGATAAAAGACACTAAACATGAACTGGTTAAACAGAACACTTTTTGTCTGTAGGTTAACAGATAACAAAGTGAAATCATGTTTACTGTGAAAGATCATTAAGGTGGTAGTTCACATGTGAGCAGTATTTCCATAAGTTTAGTATCAGTTACATTACATTTACAATTGTTTGGTAACTTACATATAGCACTGTGTCGGTCCTTGGGTCGGGTCACCATTTCTGTACTGTTTCAGACACCCTACATGGTGAATCTTCTGTTAGCTGGCTATGACAAAGATGAAGGACCATCCCTGTACTTTATGGATTACTTAGCTTCACTAAACAAGGTGCCATTTGCTGCTCATGGTTATGGGTCAATGTTCACTGTCAGTATCATGGACAGACATTATCATCCAGGTGAGACTCTTTCTGCTACATGAATTACAGGCTACTTAAGTTCTTTATTGACCATTCACTTACTATGTTAATTTGGTTGGGAAAAAACTCTTTGTAAATCGAGGTTTGTTAAACTTAAAACAGGAGGCATGTCACAAAACACAGCCAGTTAACGACTGCTTGTGCTGTCACAAGGGTTGGTCATATAGTGTTACTTATGACAGACTACTGTTTTTTACTCCAAATTAACTTAACATTTTTTTGTATCAGAAAACACCTGCGCTAAGAAATTGTGCTTAAATCTGCTTATTTGTAAAAGCTAACATTGCTGTTTATATTTCAGACATTACATTGCCAGAAGCCCAGGAACTTCTAGCCAAGTGTGTAAATGAGGTAATGGATGAAACTTCTTTACGACCAAGCATTTAACAAGAAACTGGTTGAATGATAAGAGTATATTAAACATAGAGCTAGCAAATAGCCCTGCAGACTTGTGAACTTTAACCTTAGAAGTTGGTCAGGCTAGTAGAAAAGAATTGTCGTGGCAAAAAACAACAGCAGGATTGCATCTGAGACTGTGAGGATCTTTCATAAAAATCAGAGACAGAGCATACCTCCCCTTAAATGCTTTTTTTTTCTTGTCTAACTGCTAACATCAATATGTTTTCTGTGGATAGTGGGAGACCATGTTCATCTAAAACCTTATATTTTTTAAAAATGTGTATTTTTTCTCATTTCAGATCAAGCAAAGATTTATTGTAAACATGCCTGTATTTAAAGTACGTTGTGTATCCAAGGATGGTGTACAGGACTTACCTGATGTAAAAGCCACAACTCCTGCATAGCGTTCATGTGTTGATTGACATTGTGATTCATGTATACTGTTCATCTTGTGACTCTTCTGAACATTGACCAGCCAACAGGTTTTACAATAGTTGTATCATTTAATCTGTACTAGGCAAATGGAGTTTCAAAAAACTTGCCCATCATTTTTGCACAAATAAAAAAATGTCTGAATGCTTGACCATGGCATACCAGACATTTGCTAGGCTGTTTTACCAGTTAAACTAGCAAACTAAACATGTATTCAACAGATTGATAAACTATTTCTTTATAGTGGAGGAGATCTCTTTAAGTGCTACCTGTTTTCATTTTTCATTGATTCAATAAATAAATGAAACCTTGTGTACCATGTGTTATTTAACTCTGTTGTATTTGTGTTCACTGATAGAATGCAGGGTAAGTTTTGCTTATAGAACAATATACATGTATATAACGTCCCGAGCAACAGGTAAGGCACTTATTGTTGATTCAATCAATCATTCTTTTGAAGAACTTGATAGTTTACCAATGTAATGTGGTACCTTAACCTTAAAAGAAATTTGAAAACCTGATTAAAACGTTAGCTGCTATATATAGCAACTAAATGTAAAAAGGAAATAGAAGTAAGATTGTGAGGGGTGCAAAGGGGTTAATACCAAATTCAATCAAACGCTTTATCTGTTGCTCTGTGTCTATCTGTGATGATGTAACATGTACTTTGTTTATTGCTCCAAGATGTCCTGAAACCAGGTACTTTTAATCATCTAGAAATATAGGATCTTACATGAGTTGTCATTTCATATAAACTTGTACAAGTCTAATGAGTTCAAGAATGTACATACTTTTTTGATAAACGTTTATTGAAATGACAACTCATGTGAAAGATTCTTATAATAAGCACATGATAATTAACAAAGAAAATAGCAAAACAAATATCTGAAAATCAATGTTACAACGTCATTTTACTGTCATTGTATAAAGCCGATAATTTCAGATATACTGCACTACTATAATAAACAAATATTTGTAATGGTATATTGCACTGGAAACCAGAACTGTTGGTATATTGCACTGGAAACCAGAACTGTTGGTATATTGCACTGGAAACTAGAACC
>ENA-OREC01001607-OREC01001607.1-marine-metagenome-genome-assembly--contig:-NODE-1607-length-11630-cov-13.279668_pt1 | contig 11630 bp, 4 predicted proteins | sample MGYA00248626_ERZ508543 | MGnify/ENA primary metagenome ERZ508543 (study PRJEB26211, sample SAMN05518279) | marine metagenome | isolation source: Puget Sound, Washington, USA | host: Bankia setacea... | reverse complement strand
GTTTCATAAGAGTTTATATCAAATGATAACTTGTGTAAGAACCTGGATCTTTTAAGGAGTTCATAATATAGCTAGCTACCTTACTTTAACAGCCTTCTTCCTGCGGGGCCTTTATTCACAAATTGGAGAGGCTCCTCTGACGGTGAAACTTTATCCTGCAAAACTGCATGGTTTGAAAGAATTTTTTGGACGTGAATGGCTATGGTTATAAAGGAAGAATAAACCCTCCGTTCACTTACTAGCATTCAAAATTAAGCAAATATCATCTCTTTCTTTGTTCAAATTTTCATCATAACTTGTTCTGGATAAATATTTCAGTATGGTCATAGGAGTTTCATTTACTATATATGTCTCATTGTGATAATTTCTGAATGAATGGAATTAGCAATGTAACAGTTTGTAACATATAGCATGCAGTTGGCTCTCTGTTTGCCTTCATAATGTTACAAGACATACAGGATCTTACACAAGTTGTCATTTATTTTGAAACTTTTAGGGAAATAGTTGAGGAATTGCTAATGAGCTTTTGGCAAGTTTTCTCGAAAACAAAGTTACATAATAAGTTTATATCACATAACTAACCTTGTTTTCCATGTAATATAACCATTACAAGTATCCTAATATTACCCAGACTAATATAACCCGATATGCGACATGCATGAATCTCGTGAAAAGCGTGCGCAACGGCAGGGTCCACAACGCCTAACATGCATAATGAATATTAAATAATGTTTGTTGGCATTTACTTTTATGAAACTTGCTCGCGAAATGTAGTAAACTGTAAAGCTTGCCAAAATCTAATTTAATAACTTTTTTTCAAATGGCAATGTTTTAGAGTGTGCAAGTGATGTAGTATCCCAACATTGATATATACAAGTTATAAATTGTTTTGCAATGATTTTTAATGAAGGCATATGTTTATACTTGCAGATATATCAACAGCTGGTCCAGTCTCTATACCTCAGCCTGCTCATCCTACCAGATCCACGAAAGCAAAGGGTTCCAGGTCCAAGTCTGCTAAGTCGGGTTCATCTAGCAGTCGATCCAGTACAGCCACCAAGTCTCATAACAACAGTAATTATATACCCACGTTTCCCAAAGAACTACAAAAACTGGACACGTCATCTTCAATATCTCCGACAGTCAGTCAACACAATCAGCAGCCAATTAAAGACTCGTTTGCTTTGTCAACCTCAGCATTTGATCCTCTAGAAGCCCTACTCACTTCTCCAACAAAGTTACACGGGCCTATGGATAATGCGAACATCTCACCCCCAAATGTAATTGGGAAAGACAAACTGTTCCAGCCTTTCTCAACTGGAGACAACATCCATGCCTTGCCCACAACATTTATTCCATCATTTACTGCTGAGAACTTAATATCCCCCGCTAAAACTGGTACAAGCAAAACATCTGATTATGATGTATTGCAAACACCTCAGAAACTGTTTATGGGTAGCACAGAAAATTTGATGTCACTCGTTTCAACCTCTGCTAGCACCTCATCTAGTGAAGTACACCATTTTGCTTTAAGTCAAGATTCTGGTCCAATGCCTGTAGATAGTCAAGTTTACAAACTGCAAGATGAAAAGGGTGGACTGAAGTCTTCATTTTATCCTGGTGTCATTGACCATGTGTCTCCCAAAGTGCCCCTGTTGCCTAGAAAGAAAGAAGTGGATGTTCCTGCAGTGCCCTTATCTACTCTTGATCACTCCAGAAGTTCCTCGCCAGACTCTAAGTCAAGATCCAGTGATTATTTACCAGCCGGTATTACCTCCCCAAACATCTCACCTGCTCTACCGTCCGGTATGATGGACACAGACTTAGCAGCATTGCCCTCTGCACCAGCTAGTTCTAAGCCAGGTGCGGCTGCTCCATCAATTGATATAGCAGTAAATCCACTGGGAACTGGATATTTCAATGCACTAACATCAAAACTGATCAACCCTACCTTTTCTATGGTTGCAGATTACAAGACATCTACACCAGGCTTCAGTGGAGCTGATGATAACGCTAAATCAAAAACATTCTATGAAAATGGTATTCTCATTAATCAAGACTATGATAAGATCAGTGATACAAATGATGAAGATGATTTAGAAAGATTAATTGAAGATATTGATACTAAGCATGACAACATTGACAATAAAGGTGGTATGTCGGAAATTGAAGAACTGCTTAATGAGTTCAATGATAAGCATCCGGATGATTTGAAAAGTAAAACTCAAGTGGATGATTTCTTAAGTGATGTATTAGGGGAACATATTAAGCCACAAGTTGTTCCAGACAATCAGTTAAAGTCTGAAGATGTTTTCCATCCTCCTGATCCGATTGAATTGAACCAAATTGCTATCTCTGAACTACTTGAGAAAGAAATGGAAATAATTGATATGGAAACAAAAGAAGTTGAAAAGTCAAGACTGAATGCAGTGACTGGAATATCAATATCTTCTCCGAGTCCACCTACAATATCCCCAGTTACTACAACAGCAACGTCAACATCCTCTGTTTCTACAACACCGTCCACTTCAATTATTACAACTCCAGTAGTATCTATTTCTGAACCAAAGCCTGCCCCAGATTTACAGCATAAAGCAAAATCCCTAGAAGAACCAACTGATTTCGAAATTCCAAGAGTTGGTAAGCTCATGAAAATCAGGAAATATGTTGAAATACAGAAAAGGAAAGAACAGACTGCAGAGAAAGATGTTGAAATTAAAGTCCACGAAAAGAAGGAACCCCCAGTTGAAGAAAAACCACAAACTATACTTGTGCAAGTGTCAAAGAGAAAGAAGATTGAATATGGACCATATATAAACATACAAACTTTATTAGAAGGTAAACCTAAAGCAATGGAAAATACTTCTCCGCAGAAAACATTCAAGCCTAAACCCAAGCCCCAGGTTCCGCCTGCAAGGAGGACTTTTAACCTAAGAGAAAGAAAAAGGACCGATTTTGCAAGTTTGGCAGGAACAGCAACAAGAGCTGGGGAAACAAAGAAAGTGGATGAAAAAGCTAAACCAGAAAAAGAGGTTATTGTTAACAAAGATGGTGTAGTCAACAAAGATGAAGATGTATGTGAAAATAAACAAAAGATAGATGAAAAAGTTGCTGATGAGAATAATGAAGAAGAATCGAAGATAATTACTAGAAATAAGGAAAAAGCTAAGAAAGAAATGGAGAAGTCAGTTCTACATGTAGATAAAAAGAAAGTTGCAACTAACAAGGTTAAAGGGGACATTGAAGAGAAGGATCCTCACTCCGCCGGGGAAGAAAATGGGAAGCCAAAGTTAAGGACAAGAAGTGCAAAAACTGAAATAGAAACTACTGAAAGTAAGAATCTAAGGAAAAGACAAGTAAAAGCATCAGCAGAAACTGGAAAAGCTAAGGTTAAAAAGGTAGACGCTGTTGGTACATGTAGTGACACTGAAGAAAAACTGACTAGAAGTAAAATGAAACCTACTAATAAAACGAGTCCAGACAAAAATGAAATAAAGAAGTGTTCAGTGAACTTAGGTGAAAAGTTTAGTGAAACAAAATTGAGAATCAAGAAACCTGAAAAGGAAAAGGATGAAAGTAAGATCCTAAGTGGTATTGAAAGTGAGAAAAAGGAAACAGAAAAGGTGGTGAATGATAACGTTGAAAGTGTTGTGAAAACGGACGATTTGGAAAGTGGGAAAGACCATTCTAGTATGGAAGAGACTGGAAATATATTTGAAAAGATTGAGCAGGAAGGTGACATCTTTGATACAGATAAACTAATAAGTGAAATCAAAGCAAAAGAAGCAGCTGCAAGGATTATAGAATTAGAGAAAATTGAATGTGAAAAAATTAAGGAAGAAAAAATTAAGAAAGAAAAAATTAAAGAAGTAAAAATTAAGGAAATTGCAGAGGTGAAGCAATTTGACACTCGTGTTGAAAAGAAGACATATTCTGACAGCACTGTCATAAGTATTACAACTGGTGCAAACAAGAAAGTGACAATGAAACTAAAACTTGGACCTGAGTTTGCCAGGTCATCCCCAGAGTTTGTTAGTGCTCCAAAGAAGAGAAAGTTTGACATACCATTTGATAATCAAACTGAAACTAGAGAAGAAAGTAAGGAAGCCAAAAGGGAAGAGAGAGATATGGAAGTAAGTGAAAAATCGAAAGAGCAAATAGAAATTGACATGAAGAAAGGCAGTGTTGAAAATGAGTTTCAGAGGCTTGTCGATGAAGCCATGGCAGAGGTTAAAAATGCTCAGAAAGAAGGTGAAAGTGGTAAAAAGGAGAAATTTGTGAACTTACGAAGAAGACTGAATGATAATATTAAGTATAATTTGGATGATTCTGAAGATGATATTGAAAAGGTGCCAGCAATTGTTATAGACAATCCTGCAAAGGTTCAGAAACCTGTTAAAGGGCTACCCAAAGTAGGACCAAAAGGTCCAGTTGTTCCTCTAAATGCTGAAGCTATTACTACTAAACTGTCGAAGAAGGGTTCAGAAGGTTCTAAACACTCTAGAAAAGATCATGATGCAAATAAGCAACCCAAGAAAGATATGGATGTGTATGACTTTACTGATACTGAAATGAGTGATCATGAGGAGGCAAGTCCTATGAAAGTAGGATTTAAACCTAAGTATGTGTCAAACTTGACTAAGGGACCTTCAACTTCCGGTCAGAATAAACCACCATTTGTTTCAATTCCACTTTCACCAGAGGGAAATATGAGTGAGAAAGACTTAAGTGTAGTTGAGGAAGAGGAGTCAAACAGTAATGAGAAAAGTCAGCCTGAGGAAGAAATGGAAGAAGCAGTTTCATATGTTGGTAAAACTGTGGAGCCATTGAAAATTAAACTTTCCAAGATTAACTTTAAGCCATTCAAAGAAAAGAGACATAAACATAAGAAGAAGAAAAAGAAAAGGGATAGGTCTAGAGAAAGAGAAAGTAGATATATTGAGCCTGAAGAAATGCCAGTAGATGTTCCAGAGGTGATTGAAAATATTGAAAAAAGTATTGAAACAAACACTGATATTAGTGCTAATAATACGGAAAGTCCTAAACAGAAGTTAGATGATATTAGAAGTGTTGAAAGTGTAGGTAATGAAACAACTTCAAATGAAGGTGATGATGACACTGCCGAGGGTGCTGGGAAACAAGGAAAGAAATCAAAATTGAAAGAAAAGAAACACATTTGTGAATACTGTAACTTGGGTTTTTCCCAGAAGTGTGATTTACGGCGGCATATTATGATACACACTGGTGAACGTCCATGGCCGTGTGAAATATGTGATAAGAAATTTCAACGTAAGACGGACTTGGCGAAACATATGCGCACGCACACAGGTGAGAAACCTTACGCATGTGAGTTTTGTGACAAGCGCGTGTCAGACAAAAGCCAGTTAAATGTGCATAGACGACTACACACTGGTGACCGCCCCTATCAGTGTACGAAATGTGGGAAAAAGTGTATAACTAGCAGTGAGTTGTCTCGGCATCGCCTCATTCACTGCTCAGATAAACTACACCAGTGCGAATTCTGTAAGAAAACTTTTACAGAAAAAGAATGTTTGGGAATGCATATGAAGTTGCATTATCGGAGTAGAAGCCGGCCGTTCAAGTGTGATAAGTGTACGATAGGATTTGATAAGAAGACAGCATTGGATATACATAAGTGTGTGGATCCTACGTCGAATGTGTACATGTGTAGTGAGTGCTATGAGGAGTTTAGTGACGAGATGTTATATGCCGATCACATCAAGACCCACGATCTCGGTGTGTTGGCATGTAATGTGTGTACCAAGCTGTTCAATGATAAACACAGGCTAGAGACCCATGTTTGCAGTCTTGGAGAAGATAAACTTCGACAGATTACCTGTGAGATATGTGACATGGACTTTCCTGATCATGGTAAGATATATAATTATAAGTGTGCAAATAATAAAGATTCTATTTGTTTAGTCAGGACTGGTCATTTATCGTGAAACCAAATTTATGTTTTAATTTAATAGACTCAATCGATTTCAGATTTAAGTTGGCATAGATAGAGTTTCAAATGTTAACTGGCAAAAATGGTTTTCAAATGTAAGCTGGCATAGATAGAAATTCAAATGTTTACTGACATAAATGGAATTTCAAATGTTCACTGGCATAAAAAGGAATTTTAAATGTTAACTGGCAGAGGTGGAATATAAATGGTAAACTGGCATAAATGGAATTTCAAATCTTAACTGGCATAAATAGATTTTCAAATGTTAACTGGCATGAATGGAATTTCAAATGTTAACTGGCACAAATGAAATTTCAAACATTAACTGGCATAAACGGAATTTTAAATTAATGTAAGCTGGCATAAATGGTTTTCAAATGTTAGCTGGCATAAATGGAATTTCAAATGTAAAGTTGTAAACTGGTATAAATGGAATTTCAAATGTTAACTGGCATAAATGGAATTTCACATGTCAACTGGCATAAATGGAATTTTAAAGGTAAGCTGGCATAAATAGAATTTTAAATGCAAGTAATTTCACATGTTAACTGGCATAAATGGAATTTTAAATTTAAGGTGGCCTAAGTTTCTCTATGGCAACTACATCATGTTCAAAAATAATATATTGCAGTTAGTTGTCACCAAGGACTTTATACTAGTAATGTTAACACTTTTCCCTAAATTTGGCCTTGTCAATAGCAGCTAAATGAAGAATTGCTCTATAATAGTTTTTCTTTGAATTTGTAGCCAGTGAGTCACATACTAGATCTACTGATCTGGTATTTATAAACAGTTACCTTCTAGGCCCCTTTTGTTAGCAATCCTTAGTCAAATCATTGCTGATACATTTACTTTAGAACTGAACAAATACAACACTTGATGGTACATGCAGAGTGTATTGGTTGTCAGATGAGCCATATACTATAGCCATTCATCACATCTAAAGCTTAAAAGCCAAGTGATAAAAATAACTTTACGCTCGTTTTTTTTTTTAATATTAACTTTTATGAAACTCGTTTAGGAGACGTTATAAAGTTTGCTTAAAAACATAACCATAACTTGTTTTATATAAGTTTATGTTAAATGACAACTCAGGTAAGGTGCAATATATATATGTTAGCATATAGGACCATTTATGTCCCTTTTGTTACACACAAACCTTTTAATATTGTTTTCTGTTTGTTTCAGATTCATTTTCACTGCATGTGGTTGTTCATGATGGTGATGTGGGCGATTTCATGTGTGACCTGTGTTCAGAAATGTTCAAGGTTCGACGTGACTTAAAGGACCATTCTCTACGTCATAAAAGCATGGTAAGGGGCCAAGAGCACCCGTTCAAAACAGAGGCTAGTATGATGGAGATTGGGAGTACCAGTCATTCTCAATTTGACATGAACGCTTCTAAGTCACATGACAACTTTGATGGGTTGCTTGATGGAAACAGGTTGAATGTTATTAAACAGGAGACAGGTGCTGAAAGTATGGACAGTAGTGGAGGCGAGAATAGTGTAAGGGGCAGAAAGGATACTCCCAAATTAGACAGTCATGTTTTATCTCAGCTTTTGGAACCTCACTTCAGCACGGTCAAGTCTGAAGATTTAGATTTTATAAGCGGTAACAGACAGAGAGCTAGTGTGATTTCTGGAATGTTTAAAGTAGACGATGGGAAGGATAACAGTAGAAGTCCTAGGCTGAACCTTACAGATGGAGGGTCTTATCGCTCTAAAACTGGTATGCCACGGTCCCAGCGTAACAAGTACTCTGAAGCCAGTGAGTTCTCAAATCATTCAGACTTTTCATCCCCTCCTGAAGATGATCATTCGCCATTTGATCCTTTAATTCATACCAAAGATAAAGATGTCAGTTCCGCTATGATTAGTAATATTAAGAACGCAGACAATGCCAACGCTTTTGCTCATGGGAAATTTTCCTCAACAAATCATACTCATTCTAAACAGGACAGTATGATGATTGGGTTTTCTGGTGCTTTAAAACACAGGGTCATGAATCCTCAACATTCTTTTGGTGGCAGTGGATCCAATACTAAGGGTCATGGAAGTGATAATGTAAGTAACAGAGGTGTGGAAAGTGCTCGAACCCCTGTATTTCAGTCTCGACCTGTGTCAGACCTATCAATGCCTGGTGAAGTGAATCATAGTATTTTACAGAGTGCCATAACAAGTGACGTGCCCCGATCCTTTCAAATGAACGCAGCAGAGTATCTAAACTCTATTTTACATAAACCTACCTACGAAGAATCAAAACAGAACTCAGCACCTAAAAAATTAAGTTCTGAAAAAATTGATGCGCCGAAACCTCACTCAGAGCTAAAACCTCCTAATCGTGGGAATGTGCACAGTGTTTTGGACATACTCAAAGGGTTAGGATCTGGGGGTCAGTTAAAAGCGCAGCTACAATCGACAACTCATTCCAGTTCTCCGAGCCACTCCACTCAAAACTCGGCCACAAATATTTTTAAGTCCAAGCTTGTGTCCAACAAGTCGCAAAGTTCACAAGGACCTGCATTAACTTCAGTATCTTCTAGTTCTAAGTTCCGTCATCATCCAGACTTATCCGTTCTCGCTCAATCGTATCGCGGTAGTTCATTTGTGCCCAGCTCGCTGTCTAACACAAGTGGAAATGCTGGAAACCAGGGGACAGCTGTGGCTCAAGACAGAGGTGGCAAAAAGCCGCTGGGGAATTTTATCGGTGGAAACGACCCTGTGAAAAGTGGATTTATATTCAGAATAGAGGATCAATTAAAAGACAGCTTAGGATCAGAGAAAAAGCAAGATGACGCATCAGGATTATTATCAAATTTTTAAGTTATTTAGTTATTGTTATAATCTGGTCACTGGTTAATATAGGTTATTGATTTCTTTCTTTTTTAGAGTTTTGATAAGATGAGTATATTTTCTAGGTTTTACATTTAACTATCTAGCTTTGACTCCATGTTATTTCTGGTCAAATACTGATACAAACGTACAACTGACCCTTCACTAGTACCTTCACATTTTGCTTCATTAATTAGCAACAGTATGGTAATTCCCTGAGCGTTTTGTAGAACTATCCTTTGTTGGGAAAATGACATTTTGAAAAGGGAAAAAACAGTATTTTCAAAGAGCATATTATACATAAGTAACAATATAGAAACCTTAGAGCCAAACTACGTTAAAACTTTCTGGTTAGAATCGTTTAAACTGTTTCTGATTAAAACTTTTGACATCTCAAAAACTGTTCATTTTTATTATTGAAGTGCTAAGTTGTGTTGTTATTTATCTCTTAATGTTTGAAGAGACAAAAAGAAAATATTTTGAAGTCAAGGAAGTGCTTTTTGAATATTATAAGAGATGCCATGCATATTTAAAATAGTCCATACATGTAATTCCTTATAACCGATAGAAAGGTCACATTTGATGATTCCAAATTTAAAAAGAAAAGTTTTAACTTTTTGCTGAATTACTCTTCTTACTTTGAAATAATGTACTTTTTGGCGTATAACTTTGAAAGAATGTACTTTTTGGCGTATAACTTTGAAATAATGTACTTTTTGACGTGTAACTTTCAAATAATGTACTTTTATGCCAAATCAAAGTATTTTGAGTAGAACAATGAAAAGTTCAGCCTATATGGAGCAATCACAAGTTTTATCCAATGTTGCACCTGAATTATGTATTTGAGCCCATCAATCTATTAGTATATGGAGAAATATTTGATATTTCTTGAATATTTGAAACTAAGTCACTAGACCATGTAAATATCTTACAAGCATATTGTTGCCTTATTCCCAGAAACCAGTATTGTATTTTTAGTCACTTTGAGAAAAAAGACTGAAGTTTTACACCCCTGTATTTTTTGTAACTACAGGGTTCTGGAATTGTGTTATATTTGAGTTAAATAAATTCTAGAACCATGTTTGTAGTAGAAATTGAAAGAGCTTGAAAGGACGATTCCAACCATACCAAATACTCAAATTCACCAAAAATCAACATGCAGGATTTTAGAAATAAGGCAACGATTTGCTTCATGTACATGTAGTTGAGTTCATTGATTGTATATTGGATACATTTCATACAAACATGGCTAAGTACAGTATGTAAGGTGATTGATTCACTATTTCATCATGTACAAAAAAATCTAACTCTTGTTTCATTAAACTGATTTAGTGAATTCATGACATCAACTGTGTTCTTTATCATGTGATAGATTCAGCTGTTGTAGTATAATTCCTAAAGTAAATACACATTTATTACAGCATCTTTCATTCAGACCTTCAAATATGTATGTTGTTTATAGATGTTATTCAGAACTCAATTTGTACTGGTTTTTCTTATCAAAATTACTGCTCATGATGACAATACAAGCACTGCATTCTATAAATAGATCATGCAGTTTTTGTTATACACGCAAAAATGACAAGACAAATAAATGCTTTTAAAAGGTACTCAACAATGCGAATATTCCGTTGTCAACACTTAGAACACAAACATATATTTTACAACTCATTTATTTACAACGAAATTAAAACTTCAATAGATCACAAAGTAAAAAAAATCATTTGTACTGGAATAGGGTAAACCAAATATTGATAGAGTTCTGGAATAAATCTGTCATACATAGAGGTTGTTTTATATATGATGTGATATGCCATTTTAATTGTGTTTATTCCTTTGTTTGGTTATGGTTTTGAGCAATGGAATGAAGACACCCTACATAATGACCCCTTAACTTTGAGTCACTTATTCATTCAGTTCTATTCTAATCGTGGTAAGATTCTGATGTGGTTGACTTTACAATGTAGTTAACTATGTTTGGTTTTGGTTTTGACAATATTTAACAAGGAGGTTTATTCGACATTTAATTCAATCTTCCATAAGGCCCACAATTTGTTGTTGTTTAGACTGTGACACCAAGCTCGAATCCATCCCTTGAACCAACCAGTACTAAGCCATGTTCAAGTAACTATGAGGTGACTCAGGTTGGTGACATAATTTTAATACTGCTAGATTTTTAAGAGAAATTTTGAAATTGATTTGTGCAGGATACACATGTTGATGCCAAAGTTTTGTGATGTTAATTTAATGCATACAAAAGTGCAATCATTCTAGTCTAGAGTTGGCAATAACAGCAGAACTTGTATTAATCAGCTGTTAACAGACTACATGTACTAATATAGATTTCTTCTCAGTATTTATTGTAGTCCTAGGTGCCAAATAAGTAGGTTGCTAAGTAACAGATACATATAATTAAATATACAGTGAGTTAATGAGAAAGTGTTCTATCTAATTCTTTATTAAATAGAACTTAGAACCCTTTCACATTCACCACTCTATTTGCTTATGACACTTAAATCTGCCATGTCCACCCTTATGGCATTTTCAGAAGTTTGTATAAAAGTGTATGTAAAATATGAAACGATAACACATTTTGTACACCGTTCCATGTTATTTATGACAACTGGTGAAAAATAGTATAGCTTTTTTTAAAATGTTATGCTTACAGGTGTTCATCTCTAGATAGTAAACTCAGGGTTTACAGACTTTGTAAATAACAATGAATACACACAATGGTACATGTATTAAGATCCAGAACTTGATATAACTAGTATAACTCGTAACTATTATCTGGTCATTCAAAACAAAGACAGTACAGTTTGTGT
>ENA-OREC01001606-OREC01001606.1-marine-metagenome-genome-assembly--contig:-NODE-1606-length-11634-cov-22.248161_pt1 | contig 11634 bp, 6 predicted proteins | sample MGYA00248626_ERZ508543 | MGnify/ENA primary metagenome ERZ508543 (study PRJEB26211, sample SAMN05518279) | marine metagenome | isolation source: Puget Sound, Washington, USA | host: Bankia setacea... | reverse complement strand
ATGCTCAGTAGGTACCAGCCAATTTGTGTCCGATGTAAACAAACGCACACTAGCTTGAAGATTTAAGCAAATGACAATGATTAAGGTTGCATAGCAGGTTAAAATTGTCAAGGTATTTTAAAATTAGCTTTAGTTTAAATAGGTCAATCACTCGAAGACCGCTTACGCCGTCGAAAACCTGCTAGACGGGGATATTTCTTTATTACGCGAAGTGAAAGATTAAACTTGCTACTGTTAACCAAATAAACATAAGTAAACACATGGTAATACTTCTACTTCTACCACTAAGTGACCACTGTCTTTTGATTGACTATCCTCTCACTGTATTTGGTGTATGGTAATTTGATAAGTTAAATAAATGCCTCAGACAAGTTTATAATAAACAATTTAAATGTTATGTGGTCAATTCTTAAAGCACATAGAATACATAAATTTAGTTAAAAAAGGAACTGTTATTAACAAAGAAAATAGAATAAAATTGAATTTAAGAAAAATTACATCTGTAGTGAAAACGTTTGTTTATTTTAATGCCTTGGAATTTGCCACACTGCCAAATAGCAAGCTATGGAGTAATTCTATTGAGTTGACTTCCCGTGGTCTCTTCAATGCCATTTTTTATTTTATGATATACCTTTAGTGTGTAACGTTGTAGCCTATATATATATGATAATCATTGTTTTGTTATACTTTTGGAAATCTATATCACAATAATTTTCATACAATATGAAATAATGACTCTTTTGAAAAAAAAATTCAATGCTTATTTTAAAAGGCATTAATGCACCATGCAGTTGCTTTGCATTGAGTTATCTCCATTATTTATATGAACATATATAAGCCATTAACTAAAAGCGTAAGATAAAGTGTGGCAACAATTGTTAAGTTGTTTATATATATATATATATATATACGTAAAAACCTCATGTCTTTGCTTCATAGAATAACTACGAGACATCATAAATGAACAATTGTTTTCTGTTAACCATTTTGAACCAACATGTTTTTGATCATGTACATGAATTCAGATGCAAACATCAACAAAGTTTACATTTATCAATTCATAAGTCACTTGCTACCCTCTACCATTCATTTTATTTTTCACATCAGTATTTTACAATTAAATCATCTGAATACCGCATTGTTGATATTGAATGCCTAAGTATGCTAATTGTTCTCATACCGGTATTTAAATGACTGTATTTTAGTAGGGTTCAAAAAGTCACCTGTACTTCATCAATGTTGAACAGGGCTTGCCCTAACTACGATAGTGAAGAATACATGTGACGTAAATGTTCACCTTGCTATTGTCAACTGCACCTGAGAAATGTTACTAACACAATCATTTTATCGAAGGCGTTATCCTTGAGACAAGCCTATTTTTATTTAGTTTTTGAAAAAAGGATAAAGCCAGGTAAAACAACAATACTAGTTTGACGACCATGGCTACGTCAAGGAGATCTTACGGAACGTTCAGACATTTCATACGTTGGCCGGAGAGATTAATCACCGCTAACAACGTCAAGTCAAGTTTTTATTGCTACCTGGTCATGACCTTCGTTGTCGAGGTAGGCACAGATAGATACCAACACATTTTCTGTTTGCCACTCAGTAGTTAAATGTTTGTATTTTGCTATGACTTACAAGGTATTTGTTTATTGGACATCAACGTCATATTCGCCGCGCTTTGGTCAGTTTGATACGCAAGTGGTCAATATTAAAATAACATGTAAATCATTATCATGTTTTTTGAATGGTAATAAACTTCTACATGTACTAAAACATCAGGCAAAGCTGATAACATCATACAATTAACGTCATTCCATGCAGGTACATGTACAAGTCTCCTTTATCAAACAAATATTAAGATTCTAATTCCCTGTCATTTTAAACAACTTTAAGTTCACATAAAACATGTGAATAACAAAGTCACTGAATAAAGTTGTGTGTTATTATACCTCCAACTAATAAAATTGGGGGAGGGGTATTCTGGAGTCATCAAATGAGTGGTCGAACGGTCTATTAGTGAACATAAGTGCTGGCCAAGGGGACCAGAGTTATGTCCCCTTTTCTAAATTCTAATATATCAGTATAGCGAGTGTTTGCATCTCAATCTCCTTCTGCAGTTATCAAGTCTTGTAAATCTTCAAAGTGTAGATGAACATGACATTATCCTTGACTCCTAGCCCAGGGATTCTAGAGTTGTGCATCTTTTTCGAAACTTTTAAAATTAATATCCATATAGATGATTTGTGTCTCAAAATACTTTCTCAGTTTTCAAGTCACCTAGATGATTTTCTATGGTTTGCCTTATTGTCTATGACAAATTGGGATAGAGGGTATACTCATCACAATTAGTGATAGCTGTAGTTTTAAAGGATATGTAAATATATAGATTTAGCCATCAACAAACATTGTTTCTTGTGAACATTCTGCGACCATAGACCATAGAGCAAATACCAAGGCAATCTGTTATTTCATCAATTGTTTCAACATATATGATTCTGATCTTTTACTTGAGGACTGTATCTTTATTGTGCCATGCGTTTATAAAAGATCCCTTAAGTACAGAATATACATTCAAAATATACGAAGAGAAAGACATTTTGGAACCATGAAAATAACATTTTGGAAATTAAAACTTTGCACATTTTCTGTCTTTTAAGCAAATAAACACTGAAAAAACAATAATGTGTGGCATATAGTGGAATTGTTGATGCCTGGAGAGATCATATAAGGACCCTTCAGCAGTTCTTACAAGTCAACTAACAGTCACTAATTAGACACAAATAGACGTACTGACACCTGCACAGAATGAATATTGTCATTAAGTTCAGAACAATGTATCTTGTCTTAAAACAGCTAGTCCATGCATTCATCACATCCAGTTAAAACCGGTCCAAACAGCTTACTTCTGTGAAAAATGTCTCTTACATATTCAAAAATGTGTTTTATGTTTCTATGTCAAAGGGCCTAAATGTGAAAGTTTTAAGTATGTGACCCTAATACTGGTGACTTCCCTTGGAAATGTTTGCAATTGCAGCTTTAAATTACTGATCAATTAAATTCATGCATAGTGCACATAATCTATGTTACTGTATATTACTAATGACTAATTATCTTATGTGTAATGTTGGTTTATTTTGGTATAGTTTAATGCACTGGTGGGAATGAAAATTAAAATAATAAATGCTAGCCAATGAAAGTGCGTACACCAAATAGACGGCAAGTTTATAGCTAAAACCAGTATGATCCAGTTTTTCATTGACTTGTCATTGATCAAATGCACAACCCTAGTGATAAAACTTGACAGGTTTTTCATCCTTCAGGGTTACTTGTAGCTTGTAAAGAAGAGGCGAGCAGACGTAATTGTGTGGTCAGCAAGCGGGCAGTGGTCACAGTGTTTGCCTTTACGGACTGTGTACATATATAGTCTCCACTGAGGCCTAAGACTTCATTGTGATATTGAAACTTGTGTGACAGAGTAACTTAAGCAAAGACAGGTATGTGAGACTTGTTTAATATTATCAGATTTAGTTTTAATCATTATAACAGTAGTTAATAGTAATTCAGTATTTTTATTGAATTTGTCCATATTTTCCTTATTTTTATACACATTTTGTCAATATTGGAAATCATACATAGTATGATCTTTCAGCTGCTGTATTGATTTATAACAAAACAAATTACATTTAAGATGGTGTTAATTCCATGAAGTTGATGTTATCTATATTTTTCTCTAAAAACTTTCTCACGGCAGATAGTAATATTTATTTAGTGTTTTGTTTTGTTTGTGTAAATGTATGTAATTAAATATATATATTTATATTATATTAGAATATACGCACAGACTTTCTGTTCAGTTTTAAGTCGAGCTAAAAAGTAGGAAAAATGGAGAATTATTATAAAAAGAAGTCACTTTCTAGATTTAAGGATAAAAAGAAAATATGATAAAAAATGTGGAGAAATGTAAAAACAAACACTTCTATTTGTACCATATTTCACCTTACATTAGCGATTACAGGCCTCCCAATTTGTACAGTACATTCTACGTGGATATACGATATACTTGTCTGCCTTTCCCAGACAGTTTACCGCTTTCCTGTGAACTGTGCAGTTTTTTATGCATGGTGTAAATGTTTATGTTAGAATTACAGGATAAACCTCTTAGATAGCAAGCTATGTTCTCTGTTATACCATTATTCTTTCCTCAGTTCTTACGCTCAAATCTAAAGCCATAATTCTCAAGTTACTAGCAAAAGCTGCATTCATAGTACAGGTATACACATAAATGTTCTCTTTTTTTTGGTCCATTATATTATATACAAGAAAAAGAGTGTCAAATATTTAAACAATATTTCTAAATCCGTGTTCTTTCATTCAGCAAGTATGTCCCTTGTATGGTTGTTTATAGAGAATGGTCCGTAGTATGAAGGGTTTTCTTTAGTGCACTTTGGTAACTTAGGTGTCCTTTTTATTTTGAGAATGAAAAAATATATTTACAGGTCATATATTACTTGTTATGTTACGCAGATTAGGATAATATTAGTGTAGGAAAATCTTCCTGTGAGCTACCTCTGCAGTAGATCCTATAAGCCAGAATATGTTTCAGTGGTAATGATGTGGTAAAAGTGATTGTGGGTTTAGATAGGTTAATGTGTATTCTAATAGTCAGTGGTGTGCATTAGTGACCACAGAACAAAAGAAAATTGCAGTCAGATCTAGTTTAGCCCTTGGGCTCCTCCAGCATCGGCCTCCATCTATTGTGTTCTGTGTCGGGGAAGATTGGGGCATATTGATTTTGTAATAAATGTATAGAAGAGAAGACAGAGATACTGGGTCAAAATAGATAAGTGACGCCTTCTCGAAAATTGCTAGCTGGTGGTGATATATGAACTTGTCTCGAAAAGATGGATTTAACTATTGTGGGTAGGGACAAGACAGTTAATTAATTGGCCAGTTTAAAAACAATGCAGATTCTTCTGTCTCTTTTAGTTTATGTGGATTGCATCAAATTCAATTATAAGTTTCACCATTCACTGATATTGGATCGAGATAGCTATGTGCTATGATGGGTTGATTGCCCAGTTAGTAAATTATAACATTCGAATTATTAGTGGCAAAAAGTCATCTTCAACACAACTGTGATATTTTAACACACACACCCATGTCGACATTAAACATATGGCTGTAAGGTATAGTGGGCTTTGTCCTCTAAATGTTGAGTGATAGTTGGGGGGGGGTCCACTGAAGTGTTAATGGCTGTCATGGCAATAAAACAGTATCAGGTGGTCGGAGTAGATGGTCAGTCTATTAAATTAATGTGGCCTAGGGATAAAGGGTGGACTTCATTAGATCTGACCAGACCACCTTAAGAGTAATGGTCAAATTGTGATACTTACAACCAGTATGATTATATCAACGTCTTAATGAAAGTACCGTTCCATTAAGATGAAAGTGTGGTTGGTCAAGTTTAAAGTTTTGTTATACAATTTCTCAGTAACACAGGGATCAACATTTGGAAGTAGGAAGAGTTGGACCATACTTCAATAACACGCATCTATTGACTAACAACCACTCAGTAACATAAAAGAAACATTGTCCACGTTCTTGACCTATCTAAACTAATCAAACTTTTATCAAGGACTTGTCATGGAGCCTTTGGAGTGTTTATGGCTAGTTTGTGACTCTAGAGTTTATTGTTCAAATATAATTAGCTTGTATCACTGAGGGGCTTTATTTGACTTAGCTGGACAGGTCACTTATAGGGGTGGTTTTGACATGTGGACAGTCCGTATGTTACAGTTATAAATAGTGAGGGTGGCTAATGAAATAACACAGGGTCAAAAATAGTGAGGGTGGCTAATGAAATAACACAGGGTCAAAATGTTGAGCTGTCATCTCACTTGACACAAAGCTAAATTAAGATGCTTATCAACGACGTAAAGTAGAAAATGAGTGCTAAAAGCAAAAAGAGCATATACCACTTATACCTTCTTATTGTCATCACTCATGGACCTGTATAAATGGTCATGGAGGCAAACTTATTTCATTGCATGCATGACTATAGCATTTGCCCGCTTGTATCATTGAAATGTATTTTAGTACTTTTACCAGCTATCAAAAATCATGAATTGTTATCTCTACTAATCGTTAGGTACAGATTGTGGTTTTTAGAGTGCTGATATTCTTGGAGGTGTTACATGATTTCATTTTTGCTGCATGACAAATGCTCAGCAGTGTTATGTTTTAGATAAACTTCATCTCTTTGCTGAAGACAGCTTGAACTGTTTATACTCAGTTGCAAACACTTACTGTAGATTGCATTTTCAGATTGTACAATGATAGTTGTTTTTCTTGGAATACGACTGTTGTAAAACCCCAGATAAAACAGGTTTTGCAGCTGTTCTTGCAGACAGACAACTTTGTGTTAGGTATAAATAAGTGAGCTTTTACCACAGAAATCGGCTTATATCAAAACAAACTAACACCTATGGCTCTTGTAAGATAAGAATGTTCATCTATTAAGTATAACAGGGTTTAATGGCATTGGAAGGTGTGTCAGGGTAAGAGGTTAATTGTTTGAAAAAAGTTAATGACATGTTTTCTCAACTACGTGCACATTGCCTCAATAAACAGTAGTGTATGTGCTAGTTTTCATGCAGGGTATTTTTTCAAAGAAGGAATCCATGAACTTTAAGCTTCACATTTCTTGGCAAGAGAAAAGTTCTTTCATGGCTTCGCTTGAACGTTTATGTTGGTCACTTTCAGAAACTTGTTTACAATAAATGTGCACATTTCAGAATTTTTCTTGTTTCAATCCACTCCATGTTCATCATCTTTGTACTATTCGTGTCATATATAATTTGTGGGCTTTTTAAATTAATAACACAAGTCAATTTTTCCTGAGTTATTAACTTATAGCATATGAACTGTGGTGTGTGTGATCTATGACTGTGACTGCCTGAATTATCAAAGAAACAAATGGGTTTCCTTACTTATTAAAGGAATAAATAACTCATTTCTTATTAATATAATACCTCTAGTTGGACATCCAAAGGTTCCTGTATCTTTTATTCACTGGCCCAATGTGTGATTGATGATCCACCTCTGTGTTGACCGGGAGGGTAGACCTTGATAGGTGAAAGTCAAACAGTTCTAAGTCCTCTCAAATAAAGAAGCAGATAGATCCCGTTATCATTCAGCCCTTGATTAATTTAATACTTTCCCCGGCTTGTCTTTCTCAGCATTTCACAAGCAACAGAGAAGCACATTTTGTTTCTCTTCCGTAACATTCCAAACGACCATAAAGGCAGTCCTTGATATTGTTGTTTGAATCTGTCTATCATGACTTTCCATTTGCCATGGAGAAAGGTTCTGTCATTGCTATATAATGTCATTGCTTTCGATAAGGTAACAGTGTAGATCTGCACAATTGTTTTAACTGATAGGAAGATGCAGCTGTATATTTAGACCTTGACCGCGTTTTTTCTGTTGCCAAACCTTCAAAGTGCTAATAACACAATTCCTAGAAAGATATTTGGAAAACCAGGAAAACTAGCCTGCACCTAGCCTTGGCCAATGTTTATTGTTGTGAGAGGTTATTGATGTTTTTATAGTCCCTGAAAAATCTAAACAGAGACAGATGTGTTGGCTGGCATAGTAATTGGTTTTGAACATGATGTGCGAAGATCTTTATTGTTGTAGACCATGTCTTTCTGGTAAATTTCACCTGATGATCGAGTCTGGCAATAGAGAAGTCTTTTTTATTGGATATGATTCACAAGGGATTATGCATTGTCACCGGAACTAGTAATTCTTCAACAACTTGTTTTCCGTGTTCTAACATATTGCTTGAATGCCAGAAACAATGTATCAGACCCCGGCTTAGTGGGTAAACAGCTATAAACATAATGCGTTGTCTTCAGAAAATTAGAAATATTTATGAATAAGATGTAAGGAAATAAAACTTTGTTCTTATTGGTACCGACTCACCGCAGGAAGGGGATAAAGTTTTGCTATTCGGGTAAAATTTCTGTAATGTTTTTATTGCGTCTCCATTCTAACATTGGCACTGTTCCAGTAACTGCTTCAGGAACATGAGGAAACTGTGAGTGATAGTGCAGCACTGGCTTTCCATTGATTATAGATATTGATGGGGAATCAGGACTTGTCTAAAGCCTGTTAATGTCACATCATGCAGCCGGGGGAAGTAGATCTCTCTAACAGTGCATACATACAATTTATACGTCTGTGTGCACTGAATCATTGGGATCTTGCATCTAGCCATTTCAATTACATGTCATCATGTCATCCTAAGGAAAATACTTAAATTTAATGTAATACCACCAGCGAGTTTTTGATATATCTGGCAATTCACAAAGTAATGAAAGTATTGATTTTGTCTTTTATGTAAAGATATTTTGTTATAATGAAAATGCATTCGTTAAGTCTATATATCGGCTGTGTGTTTTACCATAATTACCGTAATGATTGTGCCAAGTCAGTTCAGGTAAGCTTAGTCTATGGTGCTTTTTTGTAAAACCATGTCCAGATTTTCATAGCAAAATAACCCAGCTTGATTATAGTTAATAATTGACATTGTAGATTTTAGGTGAACTTTTACTTCATTACTTCATATCAAAACCCAGTTAAGACAAGATTGAGCTTGCCCCAGATGTGGTTCTGGTTACAAAGCCTGTACTCTGGCAACCTCACATTTCTTAGAGTTCTGTAAAGAGAGCACTCATTTTCTCACCAGGTCGTCTTTATTTTCTTTTACATTGTTATACGATGCTTTATGGGCTGTTGTTATAGCATTCAAGATATAAAAGGTTGTTATCACTAGTTGTAGTTAATTCACACCAGAGAGAACAAGTGTTTCTGGTTTGGAAACTGGCTCATGTTTATTCAACAGTATCAGATTATACAGTAGTGTTATCTGTATTTAAAATCAATAAGTACTGACAGGAAGGGTATCTGGGATAGAAATCCGAGCGCTCAGTTTGTTCTATCATTTGTTGGTAGCTGGTGGAACTGTTGAAGCTACTATATAAGCCTTTTATCACCAAGGATTAAAGCCCTGTTGATTTGTATAGGTGCCGCCTGCTGTCATTGGATGGACTCTGTTTATTCAGGCTTGGTTATTGTGACATTGTGAACCTTTCGGTACAGTTGTTATTGTGCTCATTGAACTTGTGACATCGGTGTGAAGTTGTCTGCTCATTCATAGTATACAGTAAAAGGTGTGGAACTTATTCTCTCGCATCATAAAGGTGAGTGAATAGATTTATATCAAAGGTTGTGAAAAAAAGAAAGTACTTTTTCATGTTCATTCTTTGATACAAGTTTTGAAAAGTATCTGAGAATAACAGTTTTAGACAGAGGACTGACACCTTATTTACAGGCTCAGTACAAACACATTATTATCACACTCTCTTTTGTTACCTGATTTTATGTTTTCAATCAACAATTTGAATTTCTTTTGTAGTTCAAACAATTTATTTCCAGAAAACTCAATTTCGATGTTTTGTTTGGTTTGGTAATTACATTCTTTAGGTTTCCAATTATACAAGTGAATGTAGAATGGAGACGAAAGATGATAAAAATAAAACATGTATTACAAACTGATATTTTATCAAATAATCAAGGTTTTTACATTAATTTGTAACTTAGTCTTGGCACAACATTTCAGGTCCTTGTGTATAAAGGGTGTGAACTTTCTCAATATCATTACTTCTCCTGCACATTTTAGGGTATGATAAAAACAAGAAAAATACACGACAGATTTCAAAATGTTCACTTGTCCTGCAGTTTAAACCACTCCTCAGGATGATAGGACAAATTTAGTGTACTGGTATATATTATGGGTATTCACCTCTGAAATCTAATGATATGTTTCATGAACACATTCCCCGATGGATGAAAGTTCATTTACGTGCATTCAATCAAAATGCTATTACCTCAAGATGTTTTGTCTGAGGCATGAAAGATGGCAGTGTGCAATGAAGTTCTCTTTCAAATGTCGTTTTCCTCTTTTCTCCCCATTTTCTAATGAATTCTGTCTTGAAATGATTTCCTCTTTGATGCCGGCATTACTCACCAGTTGGCTTCATCATGAGACCTTTGGGATTGTTTGATACTTTGTTAGTGGTGGAATCTTCAAACCAACCTTCCTTAAAAAATTTAAAGCTTAGAATTATGATGTGGTAAACTTTGAGCTGCGATTTGTTCAAGCCTGTAGTATCGGCCATAATTCCATCCTTTGATCCTATGTAACATAATAAGCATAAAGCAGTACCACAGATTCTGTAAGTCCAGAATTCTGAGAATGGATATGTTTTGGTTTTGTTTGTTGAAACCTACAATTTGCAATAAATTAGTCGCAACTTTCAACATATTATGTCATGCTGAACACTGTTAAGAAATCGTTTATGGTTGTATGGTCTTTTGTTGACGCTACAAATAAATCACTTTGCTATAAGTTCAGAAATTTAAAAGTGCATATTAAAGCAGTATTATTTCTTCAAAACGGGTTTTATTCTAAAAATGCAAGAAAATGCTGCTGTAAGACATTTGTTCTAGACTTCAATTTTGCAGTGTTCTATAGCTGTTTGCATTACTCAACAAGTTGATTTGGCCATGTATTATCTTCAATTCATCAGTCTTGGTCTGTATTTCCAGTCACCGAGATTTTGGCAATTCACTCTCACCTGTCCAATGTCAACTTATTTGTAAGACTGTGATCAATGAGGAACGGCTATCAAAGAAAATGTGACAATCTTATCTTTCCACCAAGTTTTCAGTGAAATGTTTTATCTTGGGAGAAAGAATGCACATGGGGGAGATAGAGAGCGAGAGAGAAAGAGAGAGAGAGAGTTGGGCTCAGAGATACAAGATAATAGATTTTGTTGTCTAGGAAATACTTAAATTTGGTATTGATCTCATTTCCTGGAAAATTATATGTCTAGGGAATGAATGATGAAAAATAAGGAGGAACAATATTGTGATGTGATAGATACTGCCTTCAAGTTGTAACTTTCTCAAATGTCTAGATATGTCTGTTGCCAGGTTTTGGTTTCTAGTTTGTTTGGCATTCACAATTGTGGGTTTTCAGCCATAAGGTTGGATTCTGTCAGGTCTTTTGGAATCATTGCTTGAGTACATAAACTATTATCATGAACTTTTGGAAATGCCTTCATTCTGACTGATTCTAGAGTTTTGTCCTGGCTATAAATTCAATACATTCAAAACAGCGTACAATGTAATCAGTGTCAAGAAAAGGCAGTTTAATATAACAAAGGCAAGCGAAGAAAAGTAGAAAAGAAAAGAAACATAGTAACAACACTCTGTACTGTACAACACCACCTATTTCTCATGTTGATGCCTAAAAGTGTGAAGGATTTTCATGTAGCTATGATATGAATGTGTGAAATATATTCATGTAGCTATGATATGAATGTGTGAACGATATTCATGTAGCTATGATATGAATGTGTGAAGGATATTCATGTAGCTATGATATGAATGTGTGAAGGATATTCATGTAGCTATGATATGAATGTGTGAAGGATATTCATGTAGCTATGATATGAATGTGTGAAGGATATTCATGTAGCTATGATATGAATGTGTGAA
>ENA-OREC01001605-OREC01001605.1-marine-metagenome-genome-assembly--contig:-NODE-1605-length-11636-cov-11.549875_pt1 | contig 11636 bp, 6 predicted proteins | sample MGYA00248626_ERZ508543 | MGnify/ENA primary metagenome ERZ508543 (study PRJEB26211, sample SAMN05518279) | marine metagenome | isolation source: Puget Sound, Washington, USA | host: Bankia setacea... | reverse complement strand
GGAAGTTCCTCTGTTGAAATGACTGAAACTTAAAGTCTTTAAACAAATAGTAACTGAGTAAAGCGGAAATGGGAAGTTCCTCTGTTGAAATGACTGAAACTTAAAGTCTTTAAACAAAAAGTAACTGAGTAAAGCGGAAATGGGAAGTTCCTCTGTTGAAATGACTGAAACTTAAAGTCTTTAAACAAATAGTAACTGAGTAAAGCGGAAATGGGAAGTTCCTCTGTTGAAATGACTGAAACTTACTAAAAGGCCGAAACCTGACAAAGGTGGGATGAGAGTAAGAGGTTAACATTTACAGACCCAATCATAATTTGAGATAAATAGGATCAGAACGTTTTAGCAAAGAGTGATATGTAAGTTGTATCCATCATGTTTGGCCCTTAAGATGTACTCGATGGGATTAAACTAGCTAAGTGACATAACAGATCAGACTGGTTGTTCCCCAGTAAGTTATATATTGGAGATTAACTCACGATAATGCAGTTGATGGATTAGTGTCATGGACGAGTCTGTGCGTTGACAATGAAAAGGTCGTGGTTCAATCAGTACTAATGGAGAATTATTTGTCGTTATCTTCCATTACAAAACACTAGCCGCATACTTTATCTTGGTCATTCACAAGGGTTATAAGCGATAACAACGGTGTTTGGGTGATCATTTGACATCGTGTCTACTGAAACAATGCACTTAAATGTATATATTTCAACCACTTATTTTAAATTGCTCTTGGAAATTTGAGTTATCGTTTATAGTATTTATATGTATTGTTATGATATTAACATTTTACCAGTGATATACACATATGAGGCTCTAAAAACGCTTACTAAATGTGTTGTACTGTTGCTAGCTCAAAGGTCATTTTGACATAAAGACAAGCAAAGTATAAGGTTATGTAAAACGTTATATCTTGGACTACCTAATCCGTAAACAACATATTTGCCCGAAAAAAACACATGTTGTATTTGATCTTGTTTTTTTAATTAAAAGTGGCAAAACTTGTGACGTCCAATCGAAATAGACGTCACAAAACGAATACGGTAGGATCAACATTGATGGTGAAGTTGGATTTCTTTCAAACATATATGTCAACGTTGAACAGAATGTACATGTTGACGAGTGTATTGATAAAGAGTTCATTATCTTCTTTATACACCCAACGGTTTACGACGCCGTTCGTGTTGTGCGCTGTATATAATCTAACCATTGGTACTCTGATGAAAGTGTTGTTAGTTCCATTTATCATTATTGTTGCAGGTACATCATCTCTGTTTTACGTCTTATAGTTGTACATTGTGTATTGATAAAAAGGTTGGAGAATCCTACATATATTTAAAACGCGCATGTGTGAACGTATCATAGTAACGGCGTATCCAATGTTTAATGTTACAGATGATCAAATGTTGAATGTCCACACGCGTATTGGTTGTTGGAATATCCCGGGTATCCCTAGACATTATAAAAAAATTGGCCAATGATCAATGATCCGCTGTTTAGAGCTTTTGTCTTTAAATCTCTGGAACTCGACGCCTGGGGAACTATTTTACAATTATATTGTATTTTAAACCAGTGTATCAGCGTACTGGGTGTTCATATGTATCCTTCACTTCGTCATGGAATCAGGCTTTAACATTGAACACATTCAATTATTGATGTAGTAATTATTCCATGTAAAAGCATTACCCTTCGAGGGCTGGAATTGAGTGTTAACCTTACGGTACCCAAACATCGGAGATCTATTAACCCACGTCCAAAATAGATTTTTATTCAATCGTATCAAAACAGACTGGAAAATATATTTATTGGCTTATATTAACCTTTCTGTTGTTCAAACATGACGGCATTGTTTTCTTTTGTTTTGACGATAACTAACAAGGGGCTTTTTTGATGTTAAAGTCAATATTTCATAAGGCCCTCAAAACTGTTATTATTGGTATCAGCACTGACCTGTGGCAAGCCAGGCACCCATTCAGATCGTAACTGACCTGTTTTGTAATATAAAACATTGTATTCGAAAATTAACCTGCGACTATGGAAACAATTTCGTTGTGCGGTGCATTCAGTTTTAGGCGTTGCAGAAAGCATATACAGAATGTGACAACTGTATTTATTGCCACTGACCCACTGCGCCACGCAACCCCTTAGGTAGTTAATTGTAACCCGACTATACAATATATACACCACCCAGCTAGTTAAACATGTTGAACCTTAAATAATAAGATTTTTAGACAACAAAGCATCATAATCTAAACGGTAAAACAACCTGTCGTTCCCAAATTGATAAAGGTTCACTGAGAGTCCGCTATCTAGGGTGGCCTTGACCCACTAAAACACTCTTTATCTTATATATGACAGGATGACCGATTGTAGAACTTGCACTTTGTTCAACACATTATAAAAGTCTCGCTTTCTCCTTTGAAAGTTAAAGTATTGAGGTTACTTACAGGTCAATGGATAGATTGTAAAAGGTCATAGTATTTGCACTTCTCGTACGATGAGAGCATGTACAGCGATTTGTACTTCTCAAACGATAATCATGTACGACATATTTGTACATCTCTTACGATAATCATGTACAGGGATTTGCACATCTCGTACGCTAATTCTGTACAGCAATTTGTGCTTGTCGTACGATGAGAGCATGTACAACATATGTGTACATCTCATACGATAATCATGAACAGCGATTTGTACTTCTCGTACGATAATCATATAGAGCAGAATTGTACTTCTCGTACGATTATTATGTACAGCGATTTGTACTTCTTGTACGATGAGGGATATTCTGCATATTTGTACATCTAGTACGATAATCATGTACAGCGAATTGTACCTTTCGTACGATGAGAGCATGTACAACATATTTGCACATCTCGTACGATAATCATGTACAACATATTTGTACATCTCGTACGATAATCATGTACAGCGAATTGTACCTTTCGTACGATGAGAGCATATACAACATATTTGCACATCTCGTACGATAATCATGTACAAAATATTTATACATCTCGTACGATAATCATGTACAGCGAATTGTACCTTTCGTACGATGAGAGCATGTACAACATATTTGTACATCTCGTACGATAACTATGTACAACATATTTTTACATCTCGTACGCTAATTCTGTACAGCAATTTGTGCTTGTCGTACGATGAGAGCATGTACAACATATGTGTACATCTCGTACGATAATCATGTACAGGGATTTGTACATCTCGTACATCTCGTTCATTCAAGGAATCTCATGTATTGTAGACTTATATGATAGAGGGTATAACATCAACGGATCTGTGAATACAATAAAATGTTAATATGATTCGCGAGTGTAAGCTTTGGCACTTTGATTCGCGACATACTAACACCATTGTCAAGCTCTCTGTCCCGAGCTACTTTGTGGTTTAACTCGTATTGTTATTGTTTTCTGAATTAGTGTTGTCATTAAGATACTCGAACTTACTTCGCATTATTATTGTGTATTAATCTAGTTTGTCTAAATCGTCCTCGTAATTTGCAATGCATTTTTGGCACATTTTGCTGCTCTCAAATCACGTGTTCGTCTTTCCATTTATCATTGGAATATTTAGTTCATTTAAAATTTGATTTGCTCGTGAAGCGATAACGTGGGAGCTTTTTACAATCGGAACTCTTCGGACACGTATTCCAATGGCGAGTACTGAATCACAAAAGGCAGTTTCGATTTTTTAAGGGGGACAACTCATACACTATAAAACCAAACATGTCCATATAAATTGTTTGCCCGTATATGGTATTCCCTTATGTCTGACACGCACATTCTTGACCCATTGTAGTTAAGATATTTCCATTCTTCATTCATACGGTTGGGATATGTAGTAGCCGAGCGTACATGCTGTTTAGACTATGTACGCTGTATGTACAACTCCTATATTAAAATACTTATATTGTTCGCGATACTTTCAACCTGTGGCCACTAATAACGCAAGTGTGTGAAACCATACTTTCCTACAACATGTATTCGTGGAGGAAGGGTAGAATTAACATGGTTTGTATAACACCACCCTGACGGTAACTACGTATAACACCGCCCTGACGATAACTACGTATAACACCAGCCTGACGGTAACTACGTATAACACCAGCCTGACGGTAACTACGTATAACACCAGCCTGACGGTAACTACGTATAACACCGCCCTGACGATAACTAAGTACAACACCAGCCTGACGGTAACTGCGTATAACACCAGCCTGATGGTAACTACGTACAACACCAGCCTAACGGTAACTACGTATAACACCAGCCTGCCGGTAACTACGTATAACACCAGCCTGACGATAACTACGTATAACACCAGCCTGATGGTAACTACGTATAACACCACCGTGACGGTAACTACGTATAACACCACCCTGACGGTAACTATGTATAACACCATCTCTGACGGTAACTGCGTATAACACCACCCTGACGGTAACTACGTATAACACCACATTGATGGTAACTACGTATAACACCATCTTGATGGTAACTACATATAACACCAGCCTGATGGTAACCACGTATAACACCAGTATGATGGTAGCTACGTATAACACCACGCTGACGTTAACTACGTATAACACCTTCCTGATGGTAACTACGTATAACACCATCCTGTTGGTAACTATGTATAACACCACGCTGACGGTAACTATGTATAACAACAGCCTTACGGTAACTACGTATAACACCAGCCTGATGGTAACTACGTATAACACCAGCCTGCCGGTAACTACGTATAACACCAGCCTGACTGTAACTACGTATAACACCATATTGATGGTAACTACGTATAACACCATATTGATGGTAACTACGTATAACACCACGTGATGGTAACTGCGTATAACACCACCATGTCGGTAACTACGTATAACACCACCCTGTCGGTAACTACGTATAACACCAGTCTGATGGTAACTACGTATAACACCAGCCTGATAGTAACTATGTATAACACCACCCTGATGGTAACTACGTATAACACCACCCTGATGGTAACTACGTATAACACCAGCCTGATGGTAACTAGTATAACACCACGTTGCCGGTAACTACGCATAACACCACCCTGATGGTAACCACGTATAACACCAGCCTGACGTTAGCTACGTATAACACCACGCTGACGTTAACTACGTATAACACCTTCCTGATGGTAACTACGTATAACACCATCCTGTTGGTAACTATGTATAACACCACGCTGACGGTAACTACGTATAACACCAGCCTGATGGTAACCACGTATAACACCAGCCTGATGGTAGCTACGTATAACACCACGCTGACGTTAACTACGTATAACACCAGCCTGATGGTAACCACGTATAACACCAGCCTGACGGTAGCTACGTATAACACCACGCTGACGTTAACCACGTATAACACCTTCCTGATGGTAACTACGTATAACACCATCCTGTTGGTATCTATGTATAACACCACGCTGACGATAACTACGTATAACACCAGCTTGATAGTAACTACGTATAACACCACCCTGATGGTAGCTACGTATAACACCACGCTGACGGTAACTATGTATAACACCACGCTGACGGTAACTACGTATAACATCAGCCTGATGGTAACTACGTATAACACCACGCTGACGGTAGCTATGTATAACACCACGTTGACGGTAACTATGTATAATACCAGCCTGACGGTAACTACGTATAACAACAGCCTGACGGTAACTACGAATGGTGTTTGACAACTGATTAGACAATGTTAAAGATAACAACACATCGACTGTCGTTTAGACATCAACGCTGTAATTTGAATGTACAGTCTGTATAAAGACAAATAATAAATCTAAAAATAGACGACCTTAATAAGTGTTAATTCTTTCGATACAACAACGTTGTTATAGTAACTGTAGTAAAAAATGTAAAAAACATTTAAGTACATGTACGATGTAAAGACTTACATCTGACCAAGATGTTGTAAGTTAGGTAACGGGTACTTAAGTACATGTATTAGCTATTAACTTGTTATTTATACGATATACTATCTAGGAACCGATCACGTACATACAAGCCGTGTTATCTGTTAAGGTTTCCCGCTAGAATGTGAATGACATCTTGGAAATGTATAGCCCTAGGAGCATAACACCAACAACCAAAACCAAACCTCTCATTGTATAATAGTAAAGTGTGTTCGTTTGAATTGTAGAAAATTGTACCAAATATTGGTTAACTTTTATTGGATCGATGATCGCTGATCATGATATAACGGAGTACCCTTGTGAGTCTACATTTATTCCATATATTCTACAGACGAACTTGAACACACTGTATGTAATATAGTTCAATAAGCAATATATAAACCTGTATCTAAACATGTTGTCATTGTTTTTTTATCGAAACCTCGAAACTACAACACTTACAATTATGTAAAATGCGGCCATAATGTGCTCACACCCGACGTCATCAAGATACCCGTGTCTGTTTAACATTAGGATTTCCGTATAACAGTTAGTGGTTTAAACATGACAAATCGTTTTAGTTTTCTAATTTATTTCAGCAATTACATTACATCTCTTTCAGTAAAGTTCGACACACAACGAATTCAGCCTTTTGTCTCGACGCTGGATCATATGTTTTTGTTCAAAGTTCAGATCAAATGTAGACCTTTTGTAGTTAACGCCGTGATTATTGCCTTAGTTACAGTAAGTGCAAACACGCACACATTGTCCTGTGGTGCTCAAACAATGACGTAGAACTGGTCAGGAGTATGGCGGTATTTCTCTGTGGTATCGACGTGTACGATTTCAGGTATATCCGTACATCCTTGTGTAGCCATCTGAACAAGAAAGAATAAAAAATTTGATTGCAAATAACACAGAAGCGGCTTAGTGAATGCAGACAATGTACACGTTCTTCATATACGTCAACAAATAAGTTAAAACACATTGAAGTATTTAAGCTACACTTTGTCTGGCGTATGAGCGTTAATAAATGTGTGTCACCAAGGAAACTAAGGCGTTGTATACACTTGTACGTTCTTCCGAATAGAACATATGTCCGCCTTTTTTTAAATTTATTAAATCTGCTAAATATTTGAATATTGTTGTTGTTATTTTCTATAAGTTTCTATGTTTATTTAAAAGTTATTCATTGCATGACAATTATTCACAATTTTACTTGCACTTAATACAATTTGAACTTTTGTTTAGAATGTTAAAGTTCACTTTGAGGATGAGTGTACCTTTACCGTATACTATAACACGGTGTAAGAACTCGATTACCCAAACTTAAATTGCTCTTTGGATTGCTAAAATACCTACCGACATGAAAAACCACATTACAGACAATGATTTGGTATTGTAAACGAATATAGACCAGAAACTACGGAATAAATTACATGGATCAATGCATTACAAAATAGGTGTTACATGTGTATACAATGGACACGTGTTCTATACTCTGTTGTAATAACATGACAGTCTAATTCACCTATTTAAAAACAATCTGCAGTCTCTGTTATGAATTCACGAGTATCTGGTAAATGTTCCCATGCAATATCAATGGCACAAAATCAAGTGTTTTCATCAAAGCTTACCATAAATCCACCGGAGATACATTCTAAGAAGATTCCAGAGTCTGCGCCCGTGTAGTGATAATGGACTTCAGAAAACATGGCCACAGGAGTGTAGGACTCAATTTCAGCACAGTCCGTCGTTAACTGAAAGTTTTAAATATAATTAGAATAACACCTACTACTTATTTGTGTTCAGACCATTGATTGTGCATGTTGGAAATTAACACGTTAACACACTTTTTTCAGCACTCAAGTGATGCTACACGTAAAAAAGAGTTACATTTACACATAATTAAAGAAATAAAAAGCAATCCTTAATCGTTATATTAACAAATTATTAAAATTACATTAACAATTAATGAAAGTTATATTAACAAAATAATATAAAGTAACATGAAAAATAAATTAAATTTTCATTAACAATTCAATCAAGAAACAATAACAATTAAGTACAAATATTTGACAAATAATAAAAATTACAATAATAAATAATAAAATTCAAATTGACATTTTATTGAAGGTTATTAACAATTCAGTACGTTTACATTTACAACTAATTAAAATTACATTATCAATCAATTAGAGCTAAAATTACAAATAATTAAAATTATATTAAATATTAATTAAGTTACAATATGGCTCCCCATTACTGAAGATTATTCAAGGTATAAAACATATTACAAAGATAAATTTATGTTAAGTAGGAATGAAATAACAATACTGAAGCAATACAGAAACATATTTGTGCAAAATAAATAATTTCCAGATGTTTATGTTTTAATTTTAAGTCCCCAACTCTTAAAACTGTGTGACCACCTACCTGTTTACCACGTGTCCAATTTACAGGTGCAGACGTGTTACATGTGGCAAGAACATACGCCTCGTTAGAAGAAGAAGAATCACACGGGTTTGAACCATTAGAGTCCAAGTGATCACCTTTAGCAATATCGCCGATTACTGCCAGCTTGTCACATGTATAGTCTGTAAACGAAACATTACTATGTTACCCTTGTTAATAACTCATGCTTGGGCACAGACAATTTAGTTATATTTTGGTGACAGTTATTCGGCTTATAAAATCACGCTCGAAACCTACCTGGAACAAACCAGTACTGATCAATAATGCTAAACTGTCCACCGATCACAAGTATAACGAACTAACCATGAAGTCAGATTATCACTTTGGGGAAAAAAGGACAAAGTCTGGTGCAATACAATCTTATTTACAACAACAAGGGCTAGTTCATTTTATACTAGTTCATTGTATACTAGTTCATTGTATACTAGTTCATTGTATACTAGTTCATGTAATACTAGTTCATGTAATACTAGTTCATGTAATACTAGTTCATGTAATACTAGTTCATTGTATACTAGTTCATGTAATACTAGTTCATTTTATACTAGTTCATGTAATACTAGTTCATGTTATACGAGTTCATGTAATACTAGTTCATGTAATAATAGTTCATGTAAAACTAGTTCATGCAATACTAGTTCATGTAATACTAGTTCATGTAAAACTCGAGTTTTTCTATATCATACACAATCATATGAAGCACACTTGGCCAACACATTTCGAACATTTGCTAACTATTAGATCATAGCGACGCTTGTATTCCTGTGAACAAATGATTTAATCCCATTTTACACGTGTATTCATTAAACCGTTGTGAACAGATTGCCATTATTCTTAGTAAAATAAAGACAAATAGACAAGTCATTAACGAAACATACACTTAGTTTAACACAACCATTATCACCCTGGGTAGAATAACATTAAAAATACAGAGTCAATCAAACACCGAAACGAAACTTCCGACAAATTGATGAACGTATGTGTATATATCCTTTCCTGTAAGATCTACCCAAGAAGTTAAACAACACAAAGCTAGCTGATCGTGTGTCTACGTTTTAATTTTACGAGGTTATGTTGGCAACTTACATTTAGCTGGGGGTGGAGCTTGTGTTGTAGTTGTTGTGGTCGTTGTAGTTGTTGTAGTTGTTGTTGTACTTGTCGAAGTTGTAGTCGGCGGGGGCTCTGTAAATACAAATATCAAACCAATGACAACACGTCTTGTATCAGGATAGCTTTAGTGTTACATACGTGAACATGTCGAATTGTGTTTATTTGTATACCATATAGAAAGTAAGTACCTCTGCAGTATCTAGATCATTTTGAAGGATTATTCGTTGTAGATATGTTTGTTCTAAGACACCAGAAACATACAGCCACTTCCTATCCAAAGGTTGATTTACAACAGTATAGTACAATTCGAATGTGTTCAGAGTTAACGACAAACATTGCTATTTACTACACTGCTAATGTTCTGTTTGCGGTGTAAAGGTATGCGTTACTCGCGGTGATGCTTTCAGAGAAGGTGACAATTTACAACTTAGAATATGTTTTCAGTTTTATCTATATCCATTTATTACTGGACATATATTTATAATATTACGTTCCCTACGACCTACTTACTTGCCGAACACTGACAATGGTCTGTTACGTTGTTTGGATACAATTCTGAAAATCAAAGTGAAAATATAAGTATAAAGTGTAGTTGAGATTGAGTGAATGAACACACTACAACATCCGGTGAGTTCTTAAGTAAACAGATGTATTTCCAGAGCAAACGGATGGATATATTGAGACAGGAAAGAACACCATGGGCGAACACTGATTATACTCCATGTCTCTTCGTCGTTTAAGGGTGGTGAGATACCATACACTTATCAAACAGACATAATTTAAGCACGTATCGTTAATATCTAGAAGCTTATAGTTGTATACGGATTATACCACTAGCTTGTTACACGATTGGCTGTTTGATTGTAACAATGCTACACCAATGGTTTGCCACATTTGTATTGTTGAAAGCCTGATAAGGGGTATCTTGGGTGAAGAATTCTTGCTTATAAAAACCCACCGTACCATTGGCCCGGCCGATGATGTCCTCGGCACAGTCGTAGTAAGCATGTTCTTGAGTGGGTGATAACTTCCATAAATGGTGCCACACTGAAAGTTTTAGATGGTTTAAATGGATTACGCGTGTTAAAACAATTGAGCACGATCACCTGTCTTAAGTTAAGAGTCAAAACATGCTTTAGGTAATCTATTACTGACCGCTTTGTTTGAATATCGACCGTGGCGTGGTATGAAGCAAACATAAATTTCAGCATTTCGATTGTATTTTGAATCATATTTATCTATAATTGGGTTGTCATGGGGGGACGATTTAAATGTATTTGAGTATAATTACTATGTTCTGTGACAACTTACAAAATGTCTGGGAGCTGCATCCTACTTCTAGTAAATGCTCTATCAATGTGTCTTTCAAAACTGTAACAAGAACAAAAAAACATAAATAACATGTGTAAACATTTACAGATTAAAGGACATCAAGTTTCGAAATATACAATGTTTCTACTTTTGTCTATTTGCTACTATTACAAGGGGTTTACTTATTTCTGTATTTATAGATCAGCGCGTGCTTTTTGAGTCCCTTTTCTAATTTGGAATTGTTTTGAAATGTATGCTGTCTTAACAAAACATATCCAAGACAACATAGTGCGCTACATAACGCAGGTGCTTGTACAAAGGTTAGTCTGCCAGGAATGTACCAATTACTTACTAGTATAATGACCGTCGCTTATATCATTACATTGGTCCAACGTCAGCAAAACAAAGGAGTCTGAAATGTAAAAACGAAAATAGAACCAACTCGGTGATGCAGCGTACAAGCCCACCAATTCTTACAGTCACTCAAATCTAATAGACTTAGACTAATATTCTTACGACAGAGCTCGCTTTTTTTCGAACGCTGTCAGTGAGCATTGAGACATTACAAATGCACTTTTATCAAACTAGTTCTAGCATAAGCTTATTACGCTAGACAATATCGTAAGTTGATAACGTCATTGTTAACAATGTAACAGTATCAGTGAAATATAAAAGTATAGTTAATTTGTATTTGTTATATTTAACTTGAATGTAACACTATTAGTGAAATATAAAAGTATAGTCAATTTGTATTTGTTATATTTAACTTGAATGTAACA
>ENA-OREC01001604-OREC01001604.1-marine-metagenome-genome-assembly--contig:-NODE-1604-length-11636-cov-14.513799_pt1 | contig 11636 bp, 7 predicted proteins | sample MGYA00248626_ERZ508543 | MGnify/ENA primary metagenome ERZ508543 (study PRJEB26211, sample SAMN05518279) | marine metagenome | isolation source: Puget Sound, Washington, USA | host: Bankia setacea... | reverse complement strand
CCCATCAGTGTGAGTCTCTGTTGGTTGTAAATACCTATCAGTTTGAGTCACTGTTGGTTGTAAATACCCATCAGTTTAAGTCTCTGTTGGTTGTAAATACCTATCAGTGTGAGTCTCTGTTGGTTGTAAATACATATCAGTGTGAGTCCATGTTGGTTGTAAATACCTATCAGTGTGAGTCTCTGTTGGTTGTCAATACCTATCAGTTTGAGTCTCTGTTGGTTGTAAATTCCCATCAGTTTGAGTCTCATAAAAGTGCATCAATATAGGGATAATGTTTTTGGTGCTTTTAACTTCTGTTAAGGCACAAGGAAGGGACATGTTAGAAACTTTTTTCTGATATATGCATTCAACAGTTACCTTAGTACCTAACACAGAAGAGCTGTACTCATAGTCACGATACTTACCTACAGGAAGTCCCAATATGTGGTCCATGGATGGTAGAGCAAAACGAAACCTTCGAGTGTCATGGCTGATCTCCTTAAATAACAAAAAAACATGCAATAAAACGAATTTGAGAATACTTTTATAAATGTAACTGTTTACAAAAATGAATAGTGTCGAAATTAACCAGAGAATTTAGCTATATGATGTATCTCACTAAATATGACTTTCATCTTTGACTATTAACTGGCCTCAACAGTGAGAGTGTAGGCTCAATGATCTCTAAATGATTAATTACCAGTCGACACACTTTGTTGTTTCAAAATACCAAGTTTATTTGATTGTACGAAGCATAATATACAAAAGAAATTACCTCAAAAATACATGATATAATTATGTCTTACAGTTAAAAGCTCTACAAATATCAAATAGTGTTAGTTTAAAAGAAATATTCCATCAAAAACAAACAGATTAAACTATAATCTATAACTGATTTAGATGACTTGATTACTGTGGAATGAGTTTGAGACACAAACATACCAACTGTCGACCATTAGTTTGCTGACTCCAGTAAAAAAAAACTCCTTTGACTTTATATCCACAGAGTTCAGCTGTAAGAAACTTACTGCTTAGCACAAGTATGATTGAGGCAGATTTCAAGGAGACACCAGTTGAGAGAAAAGAACACAGAAAAACAAGACTCCCTTCTATTCATTGATAGTACAAATGTAACAAAATGGAAAGTGACAAACAGTTATAAATCATAGAGCGATGTTTATACCTCTATGTCAATGAGTTTGAGGGGATATTTGACTGTTGGATCTTGTAATGTGACAGGAGGCTTCTTCTTCTTGTCACCAAACAGGAACATCTTGGCAAGGATGGCCGTCACAGCTACAACTGCCGTTCCTATAGCTACCGGAACACCCTGCAAATATACACACAGTCATAGAAAAATAAAATATTAGAGAATGCTTCAGAGTCATAAAAGAAGAGTCTATTTAATCTGTGACTTTGATATCTCAATAACTAAAGCTTACAGCATCAAAAAGCAATATTCAACTTACAAATATGACACTCTCAAACTATGAACTGTTTCCACCAAGTTTCATCTTGACCTCAGGTAAGGTTACCTAGATCAGTTTACATGGATCCTGTTTAGTTTATAGATCTACTCATTTATTCTAGTTTGATTGTGATGGAAGCAAGTCTGCTTTGTAAACTATGCTCAATTCCTTTCCTGCAATCAACCAGTAATGAGCAATGAGGGTGAAGTTTCTTGCTTCAGGAAACAACAGGGAATCTGATTGAGTTTGATCTCATGCCTGACAGGCAATCAACAGATTAGAAGTCTAACAAGCCAACCACTGTGCCATGTTGCCCCTTTATAATTGAGCCCAATCAAGCTTACCAACAGGGCAAAGTTCAATGATTTTCGTGAGAGCTAGTAAAACCACTATAACTGCATCTTAATTTAGTAACACTGAAATCAGTTTTGTACATACATAATGGACTCCTAAACAGAACATTTAATTGTTAAGCAGTTGAGTCATCTATAGGGCATCTTACTTTGACCATGAACTTTATAGCCCAGGTCTTATATGTAGAGTTCAAGGACTTTATTTTCCTTCTTTTGACAGCTTGTCTAGCTTATAACTGATATCTGACCATTTATGCTAATGAGTAAAATGTATTTATCTACTCAAGTGTATACTAAAGGTAAATTCATGTAAACTTTCATCTTTAAAATTCATCAAATATATTCAAAATATGTCCTGTTCATGTTCAGTTGGGATTAAATACTGCTTTGTGAAAACTTAGATTTGTCTAGATAGAAGTATTGGTATGTAGTTGTAGCCACTGTTTACAAATGAGGACTTGAAAATAAGAAGTTAAAAAAATGTCACAAATGTGTCTCCCTGAAACAATTTAAAGACATAAAGGTTAATTGAAGGTGTTTCAAGTGTTTATGGATCATCACTTTATACTATTCTATTGGGGAAAATATCTTTAATTTCATGAGTTCTATATTTTTTATCTTCCAGAATATTCCAGTGCTTGGGGACCAGAATGTATCTAAACCTGTTCAATTTATTTACCCTGTTGCACATATAATACATGCATGTCAGTGGTTGGCCTTGGGCTAGGTAATCAATCAACACATACACAGTAACCTCCCCTTATACACAGTTGTCTCCCTTTTACACCTACAACATTCCTCACCAGTTTTTGTTAATATTTATAGTCCATACAAGAGATTATTTTCAATAATTAAATCTATACAAAGCATAGTCAATGTCTAACAATGGATCAGTTAAATAAGGCCTTTATAATGCACTATAGTTTGACTGTGTCTATCATTATAATTATATATAAACCATGAAGACAGTAGAATCAATCAACTGACCATGAAACTAACTCCGCTGACAAAAAATTCTTTCTTTAATATCTTTATCAATAACTTACCAGCGAGACCAGGTATATCAAATGATTATACACACTTGACAAACTTTACAAATACTTCTAACCCAGGTATAAATTCATTACCAAAACAAACCCACATGACTACCGGCAATGGAGAATGTTACACTGTCATTATGCACATCAGATATCAAGGAAATAACCATGAAACAATGCCTGTCATACAAAAAAGTCACAACAAAAACATACATGAACATTTCAGAGTACCTACCAAAGCTATCCACCTGCTCATCTCTGCTTCAGTAGTTTTAACAAGGCTTTCTAACAACTAGATCCAATTGCTGGTCTGACCTTCAGTACAGCTGTACAATTGTTGCTAAATATAGATTTTACATACACAGTGTACAGTGGATATTCAATGCTACACTGCACAACAAAATAAAGCCTGCTGTGTAGCAATGCACTGTGTAAATGGTGAATTTTAAGAGATTGCTAAAGTTCCATCTGAAAGTATTTCATGATTATTTTTTATCTGTTTTTTTTATTACTTGTTTTAATTTGATGTTGCTTGTTTGTTGTTTGTTTGTTGTTGTTTTGCTCTTGTTTTCTTTTAGGGTGGGGTGTGCTATAAAGACAATAAGATATGCAATTTTGGCATGTTCTTTACATGAACAATTTATTTACTTAGTCATTTATACTAAAAACTGCTAGCTGCTGCGCTGTCAGAACAAAACCTCTTCTTTATTAACAAAAAGCTGTGCTTTGTTTTCAAATATATTGTTTTATTTGCGCAAGAATAAACAACATCTTTATTACATGAAATAAAACATGTCTAGCTTTGAGAAAGTTTGTCTTGGTTGTTTCAACTTAGACTTAGAGAATACACAAACAGTCATGTTTTGTAACAATGCATCCTCTACATGTGTTTAACCATGAAAAATATCCAACTGACTTTTATGTACAAGTTATAGCCACTAGCCAGGTAATGTTTCCTCACGCCATTAGCAACAAACAATCCATCTCTAAACAGTGTAAAGGTAAAATAAAGGTGATATAAAAAGTACAGTTCACTTGTACACATGTAGTCTTACAGGGCATGAACACATATAACTTATCACCTCAAAAATAAACAAAAAACAGCAACTCAACGTGTCAAGTGGACTTTTCATGCCACATCTTTTCTCAAATGACATTGCGACCGCTAACATTTAAGTTTCCATAATAACAACATTCATTCAAGTACCGGTAGTTTATCAAATAAATGAGCTAAATAAAATCATTTCACTGGATTGTTAACACATAAAGTAACTCAGTAGCCATTTAAACTTGCACTATTAATACACTGACCTTGGTCTATTAAATGCCATGAATATATGCTGAGTTAAACAGTAAATCAAAATGCAGGGTGAAGAAACATCCACAGGCAAGAATGCCAAAGCTGCGATGAACTTTTACTTTATTTGTGTAGACTTTCCTAATGTGTTCTCATACTTGGACAACTTTGTTACAGTAGATTTATGGATACTTTGTAGTTATTCTTTTCTGAATATGGCTTAGTGTCTACCCAAGTAAACAAAACTGTTCCAAATACACTAGTGAACTGTACAGATCCTTGGTTACCATATACTGTCAGAGCTCTAAATATTTTCAAGCAGTAAACATCCATGGATATAGCAAATGTAAACCCAAACTTTGGTGTTCAGAAATTCACGGAAGTATAAAGTTAACAAGTATAACTATAATCTATCGAGGTTTCAACGTCCAATTCATTTATTTATTCAATGACTTGTTAAATACATGTACATGTCACTTTCATAATATATAAGGGATTTACTGTAACCCCCAGAATAGTGGTGTGCCTTTGAATGGTTTATTGTGTGCATAATTATATATGGACACTGAAAAAGTATTATAAGCATTCCGAAACTGGTAAACACCATAAAATACACTTTAATTGTTTTAATAGCATGAATCACCCTGACTCAGTCACGAAAGTTTGCTGTACAAAGAAGCATGGGTAGTTATTGTGGCAAACTTCATTGTTAAATCATTCCTGTAATACTTGTTATGTCAGCAGGCAATCGTCATAAAAGTATGAATCAGCACAGCAGTGAATACCAAAGCAACTAGAATATTCACAATGTCAAGAATTTAATACTGTATGTATTTACAGATGCACTGTGTGCTATCCCCACATTGTTTGAAAATGGAATGTGCACAGTAACAGTGTTACAGGGAAGTTAAATAGATTAGTAGTTTTAGCACATAAAAGGAGCACAAAGTTTAAGTTAAATCCTCGGCTTTCAGTAACGCTTTTGTTTATTTAGCGAAAACATCAACACATTATTGAAGCCGCAATGTGTATCAACAGCTTTCTATAATGCAAAATTAACAGTTGTTAAATTCTTAGACAAATTGTTAAATCTAAGGATTATTCAATTATAAAATAAAATATGAGTTACCATTGTATATCTGCTCATTAACAACGGTTGGGAGTTCTGATGCGTTGGAATTAACCACACAGGATATAGGCCTAAGTGGTTAATAACCAACATCAGAATGACAAACCGTGAAATAAATGTCAATCTTCCATAAGCCCTTAAATTTATTTTAGTTTGAGAAATCATGCTCAAATCTGTTCATGGATCTTAGACCAGTACTAACAATGAGGATGAAGTTTCTTGCTCAAGGAAACACTGGAGCCTTTGATGATGTTCAAACTCACAAATGACCAATAACGAATCAGACAGGCAACCCACTGTGCCATGCATTGTTTGTACATGTATACATAGATTGAGATTAATTTTGGGGATAAAAAGCAGAAAGTGGGTAAATTAATTAAAACAAAAAAGCGCCATCAAACAAAACCACTATAGAAACTTCAGATGCAGGGATTGTTTTTAAAGAAGTTGAAATTAAAAGTAAATGGTCACAGGGACACTGTTTTAATCAAGTTTTAGAATAAATGGTGAGTGTTTATGTTACATTGGAACATTTATTTAATTTTTAAGTTCTCTTTAGCTGCTTGAAAACAACCAAGTACTCACAACTAATTTGTTTGAAGAACTGGTTTTCTTGTGGTCGTTTAGATTTATAAATGTTTATACGTAAACCCACGTGTTAAACAAACCATTGGCAGTGACTCACATGCTAATACTGAACTGGTGATATTCTTTAAGTGGGAAGCAGGAGTTGATCCCCCACCCACTTTCGTTTCTAAAAAAAACTTCTACACATCATACAAGAAATAAACGAAACGAAGTAATTATAACAAACTACAAAGTAACAATCGAAATAAGTAACGTATATATTATCTACTTACCCATGATTCGGCGCCTGACATCTTTTTGTTATGCTGCTATTGAGCAAAATATCTAGCACACACCACCGCCAGTTATAATACGTGACGCTGTGAAGTAGATCACTAGTTACCCAGTCAAGGGAGTTAACTGAGATTTACTATTAATATGTAATGTGTTGATTGGCATTATAAGAATGACCCTCTCAAACTATGAACAACTATTTCCACTGAGATCCATCTCGACCTATGTGGAAAGGTCAACTTGACAGTTGACAAGTTTACATGGATCCTGTTTCGTTTATAGTTCTTTTTTACTGTAGTTGATTGTAGTGTATCAAATTTTGCTTATTCAATCATTCTGGGATTCAGTTCCTAGAGAGAACCTTTACTAAGTAATGTGGATTACCTTTTTTAATCAGGGTAACAACAGTCGCCTTGATGGGGTTCAAACTCGCACTAATCCAATAATCAGGCAGCCACTTTACAATCTCCTAAAGGTATGTTTAACGTTGACATGAATAAAGTTTTAATTTACGGGTTTTAGTCTATGATCATCCAGTTTTAACTTCAATCCTCATATAGTATGCCTATCAGACTTTGTTCCCCCAATTGAACATTGATTGTTGTTTACTTGCTGGTAGACCTACTTGTTATATGTCTAGTGAAAAGCTCTAGAGTATATTGTATAAAATAAGTATCACTAATAATTAAAATACATATGCATAATTATGGTACCACATCATTTTGTTTTTGTATGAATTATGCTGCTTATGTTTGAAATGGTGATCATACATCCTGTTTTACCTTATCAAGTTTTCAATTTTACTGATTTATTTTCAGTGACAAAAAAAGCTAATGCATTAATTATGATTTTTCGAATAAGACATTTGTAAACCACTTTGATTTGCGTAGTAAGTAGTTTACACATTACCGTCAAGTTATGTGTTGCATATAAATTCATGTTTTAGTTGACACACAAAATCAATGAATATGAGGGCCTGATTTCAAAGTGCTGTAAAATGGTGTTTTTTTGCATGATTAATACTTTCCCTATTGTTTTCGAGAACAAGGCTTCAAAAATTCCTGTCATTATCAAAAAGTTAATGACAAAATAGCAAAGAATGCTTCACAATGTTAAACAAATTTAAAAGAAACAACATCCAAATAGGCTGTTATTGAGGCTAAGTACCTTTTCGAGAAATAAAATAAATGTAAAAATTACCCAGTTTACGGTACAAATTTACATAGACTATGAAATAACGTGGGGGGGGGGGGGACATTTTAAAGTTCATTGCACCTTGCTGCATCTGCACATCTTGATGATACATCTAGTACCTTGACATGAGAAACGGACTGGTTTTATAATGAATGTTTTAGTGTTGTTTTCTGTATCACAAACTGTTAGTACATTTGGAATTATGTGAACATGTCTAAACAATAACTTGAAAATAAACAAGGAAAAACAAAGAGAAGCGTTCAGTTATATATTTGTATTATTTACACTATCATAGTATGAGATGAACAAGTTATACACATCTGTCTCAATAATCTGTATAATCATGAGAATATACAAACACTAACTACAAAGTATATATTCCACAAGGCTTTTCCACAATAACAAGTCAATCCCCCTTACAATTAAAAAGAAAGAAAAGTACATGTATAAGCCATGGTATATACAAGCTCTTGAAAGGACCATTCTATGACTATAGTTGATAACCAATCCAGCATAATCAGAAAGCCAAAGAATGAGCACATGGTCTTATCTGGTATTATATCATTTCTATATCTTGCAGGGTTTTCTCATAAAAGAAAGGTTCACATATTAATTGTGATCACCTTACACTAGTGGCATAAGAAAGGAGCTATACCTTATGTATACCATACTCAAACAGTAAATGAATACAAACATGTACATGCTCAGTATTTATAAAACTGGGTATAGAAAGGTTAAAAACAAGGTTTATGATAAAACTCTCTCACAAAGACAAACTCACTGAACTACTGTACATATTGCACCAAATAGAGACTTCTGGGTTAAAACATATGTATAAGCTATTAATATAATGTAAATAAAACAAGGGGGTGGGGGCACTATGGTCCTTAAATAGTGCACACCCAGAATTAATAAATGATATCTATTGTAGATATCAAACAATTTAGGTCAATATGCAAGCTCCTAATACAATTGTATACTGCAAAGTGACCTGGGCCCAATTTCATAATACATTAATCCTGCTTAGATTTAATCCAATATATTTCAAGCAAAATTATACATATTTCAAACAATGTTATCAGGAATGTTTAAAGCCGAATATATAGTTTACCTATAAATCTGCATAAAGATCAGTTGTATTTGTTAGAACAACACAGTGAGTCATTCAAAAGTTGGTCAGCAATTATTAGGATTTACACTGAGGGTAAATCCTTGATTATGAAATTAGGCCCTGGATTTTAACCCTTATTTGTATTGGTCTCTTGACTTTTATTAAGAATCACAAACACTAAATATGTGCCACCCACTGTAGTGTTTATGTACTGTATAACACAAACTCATCTAGAAACATGCACATTAATTCATCTGTATTCAAATAGCAAATTGTAAATGTACACTTTATGTTGCATCATTGTTCAATACATTTGCTCATGATTATTTAATGTATCAATTATTCAAAATAAAACTTCAATCATTTTTTCAATCCAATCAAAGGGCTTTTATTTTGCATAAATTCTACCCTTTTCCTAAAGATACAGAATATACTGTCAGTTCTTGAATAAATCCCCCCACCCCCATTTACTAGACACTGTTGTTTAAATATCAGTAAATGAGTCTTGTACAAAACAAGAGATGTTTGTCAAACATTATGGCCACCTTAGCAAAATGTTGTCAGGAAAACATCGGAGATTCAACAAAAAGTGCATGACATGAAATGACAGCTGATTTAGATTAGTAATTTCACATTTAAACGTTCGCTAAAGCTTTTGTGTTAAAGGTCACTCTGACTTTGACCTTTCTCGAGTTATCAACGGAACATGCTTTACAGCAGATGGACAGACATGTGCAAAGCAATATATCCTCAAATCTTTAAATGGGGCAGCATAATAACATGATTGTAATAATATAATGGGGATATGTGTAAAGGTTTCTATCTACTTCTTTATTCAAAAGCACATATATACCTTTATAAATGTTTTATTCCAATATAAATAAATCCAGTTAAAAGGTTTTCAGAAACAACCACACAGTAGCTGTCAAGGATTCAGCAAAAACATGAAAACAGCCAAAATAAAAATGGATAGATCACAACCTTTTTACCAGACTTTTGTAGAACTTAATGAATGACTTATTTCACCACATTAACCTTTTACAGTGTACATGATAGAATACTAAAACTGTAAAACAAGACATAACACTATAATTATTGTCTTAAAATGTCTGATAATTTCAAAATGATACTTTTCTGTGTGCATCAAAAAGTTTCAGAATTTACTTCAATCCTCTAGAACAGAAAGGGGATTACATAATATGTTTAGCTATCATTTGATAAGTCAAACTGTTTCTTACACAAGATTACAAAGAAAGCCAGTTAACAAGTTATTTCTCCATTTGTATGCACCCCATCGTATACCTTGCTATAAAACAAACCATTTTACAGAACATATGTCACACTCATCAACACATATTAATACACAAAACACTTAAATGTCATTGCTAGCTGAGTTTCTCTGTTGGTACGTGTTTAAAACTGCCATGCCGCTCTTGCAGTCAAACTTGATACAGATTTACTTCTCATGTGGGGCCTGAAATACAAAGTTATAATTTATGAAAGGAAATGCGACCAAAATGATCATTTCAGCTAGGTTGGGGACAGTTGCCAACATATTGTGAGTAGCAAAGTAGTTCACAAGTTTGAACCCCGTAACTGTCCACTTCCCGCCCAGCGTATATTAGTTGTCAACGTTACATGTATGTTTATACCTCTGCTTAATACTACAGAAGGTAGTATAATTAAATCTGGCCTTACAACGTTCAACATGTCTTGACTTTATCTATTCATTTACTTTACTCAGAGAGCTAGGGGTATTACAATATTACAAACAATGTTCTGTCACACAATTTTCTATAGGTAATTAAATAAAAGAAACACTTACAAACAGGTCAGATACCATCAAATTAAAATCATATTTCTTTCTGAAACAACATCTACTGAACTTAAAACATGTGAATTCATGTTGATACATCACATCAACCATGGTCAAAATATCTTGTCTTTTTCTGAACATTTTTTGAGAAACGTAACAAGATCTTACCAGGTATGTCATCTAGCAAGATACAAATAACAAATAAGTTCACTGAAAAACTACTCTTTGCAGTTTGTTTGTTGTTTTCATGTGTGCTGCTACAGTCTATACTTACTTATTCACTTTTGATTTGATGGCATGTGCCTTGGTAGCCTGCATGTAGCTCTGGGATGTGGCTGTGGACAGTGTTTTCTTACTGTTAGACTTATAACTATTCCCACCTACAATAGGAAACAATGTCAAACTATATACACCAAGACAAGAGGGTACAGCAAGAGGGGTTTAAATGCTATTGAAGAACAAGCAGATAGAACCCTTTCTTGTTTATCCCTCGAAATTCTTCTAGCCTTTTAATTCATGTGAATACATCGAAGATGGTTCTATCTAGCATGACCATGGATAAAACATATCGTTAAAAATAAACTTGTTTGTTGATTGTTGTTCAGCTCAATGGACGTAAATAGTAAAATATTCTGAATAGATCTAGCAATTTTACAGTTCTGCATCTATAATCTGTATAACTAATTTAGACTGTGATGATGTGTTTTAGTTTTTATACTTACTAATTAAACTTGAGGCTACAATGGAGGGTAAACCAAACTTGCTAAGGGTAAGACAGTTTTCTTTTGAGTTTTCATCATTGGTAAATAATCTAGAGCCCATCATCTTGTCTGCACTACACGGTATCTCATACGATACATCCGTACTCGATACAAGGCTGCTGCAACGATACAGAAAGAGGATAGTATGTGTTTCAAACTGCCAACATATAAATCACCTCTGCAGTTAAAGAATTCAGTCAGGGCAGAAAAAAATCCACCAGTCCTATTGCCCTGGCCAGTGATTTTGGTCAGTGGACATTTTGAGAGCTGTAATGTATTTTTCTTGTCTTTAACCATACCCATAAGAAAGACAAGTAGCACTTTTGATAATTTTCGAGCCCTGTTCAGTTTCATGGTGCAGCACAAAATCAAATCATGTGGATATGCCTAACGTTATATTTACACAACAAACTATGTGTTTATATTGTTTAAACCCACACTAAGTTACGCAGTTGGAAGCCATGTTATGTTCAAGTGAAGCCATGTTATGTTCAAGTGAAGCCATGTTATGTTCAAGTGAAGCCATGTTATGTTCAAGTGGAGCCATGTTATGTTCAAGTGAAGCCATGTTATGTTCAAGTGAAGCCATGTTATGTTCAAGTGGAGCCATGTTATGTTCAAGTGAA
>ENA-OREC01001603-OREC01001603.1-marine-metagenome-genome-assembly--contig:-NODE-1603-length-11637-cov-12.376384_pt1 | contig 11637 bp, 5 predicted proteins | sample MGYA00248626_ERZ508543 | MGnify/ENA primary metagenome ERZ508543 (study PRJEB26211, sample SAMN05518279) | marine metagenome | isolation source: Puget Sound, Washington, USA | host: Bankia setacea... | reverse complement strand
GCATCAGTCATTTCTGCAAGTAGTCAGGTGCAGTCCAAATGAGTGTTTTTGTAAAGACTATTCCTATCATTGTGTTCATACTTCCACTATCATTAACATTCGTTCCAACAACTTGAGCTATCTGTAGTAATCATTTGTGTTATTGTCTCGTATATCACTTACCTGTTGAATCATAACTTGGACATACATTGAGATTCCTGCGCAATCAATCAACGATACAATAAACGAATGGTTTACTGAATAAGTTGGTGTTCTAAATCAACAATGAAACACACATTGAAAACTAACTGAAGTACATGTGCGTTTATATTAGATACCACCATCTTACCTTATTATCTAAGTGTTATTAAATGTTTTCATTTAGTAAGTGATCTCTTACCAATACTCAATATAACGCGAACATCGTTTTCAAGGCGCTATGACTTATTAACGACGGCAGTGGAAACTGTTGATCTCAGTGTTTCGGAATCCCTTTGACGTTATCGACCACCACTATCTCAGTCGTAGACAGTTTATTTACACTTGTTTTATCCCGCGCTTTGCTCTGTCAGTAAACTCGAATACCCAATTGAGGAATCAGAAAGTTTCAGAGGATTTCAATTTACCGAGGTGCACTTACATGTTACAGACACTTGCATATCTCGCGAAGCCGATTTTTTTATTATTTCTCAATTTCTGCTGAAGCTACATAGACCTAAAGTGCTTATGATTAAAGATATGCGAACACTGATCTGCCTCTTATGCGTTCACTTAGCTACATAGACGCTTGCACATTTCATGAAACTTTTTTTTAACATTTCTCCTATTTTCTAAACGGTGTCTGTATTTCGTTTTAGAGAGAGATAAATCATTTCAGATCATCGCGAATATGTTGTAGTAAAATGCGCTACTCAAGCCAGATTGTAGATTGAACAAGTTTGTTTGAATATAAAAAACGACAAAATTGTTTCGATTCTGCAGTTTCACAAGACACACACACTCCGTGGCAACATACATACGAATCGAACGTGGATTTTTAAACAATGTATTTCAAAGGTGATCTATTTATGAGTATATTTATTGCTTAACTCTTGATAATTTATCGATATATTTGGTTTCATTTCAACATTACTATCAGTGTTTTTGCAGCCCACACCTTACTGAACAACGTTCTAGTACTTCTATATTGCATAAATAACAATGCTATTCTCATCATTTGTTTGATATATTTGTATACTAAAGTGCAACTCCAACGTTGTGTAATATCGTACTAATCGGCACGTGCTCTGAGAATGTATATATCACTAATCTGATGAATGATAACAAGTCAAAACTACCATCATCTAATACAGCACATTCAATCAGCTTATTTATCACATGCGTTGAATAAATTATCATATTCACCGGCAGCTAAGTGAAGTGTATCTTATATCAACTAATTCTGAGCCACCTGTTCCTTATATCTTCGATCACGCCTGATTAACTTCTGCTGATGAAAATATAAGAACACACCTGTAGGTTAACAAAAGTGGAGAGTGACAGCAAAGCTAAACTATTCTAACTGCTTTTGAAATTTGAAACGAGGTAGGCTAGTTTGACCGCGATCCTTTTATTGAGTTGCTTGTATCACACATTTAGCTTTAAACCATCCTACAGTGAAGACTCGTACATCTGAACACATATCATGTTTTGTTTTGTTTCGGATTAGCCTGATAACCGAGTCTCGGAGATTGTTCCAAATACCGCTTAGGTTGGGTTTCTTATATTAACTTTTAACATAAAGGGGGACATCGCTGATCTTAAAATTACAATGTCTGGTATGAATTGAATTTCTTGTATAGTAAGTTAAAAACCAAGGAAGAATAAACATAACTCTTCTGTCTTTAATATGATATGGTTTCCAATTAATATGATCTAAAAGATACCTATTTAAATCTCAGCCTATCTAGTCTCATAGTGGAGATTTACTACACTGTTACAAACATATCATAAATCTAAAAGAAAATCTAAATCTCCACGCTATTTGAAATTTTATTATGTTCGGATTTAAATAATCTCCTGATAGCGAAGGGGTGGTGTAAACTGTATAATCTGTTTGAAAATAACATACTGCCAGTTTTATCTGTTGCTGATGTTGTTGTTTGTGATAAGAGCCAGATGTTTGCCGATGTTTTTTCTCTCGATTTACTGTTCACGAGGTTTAAAAGTGCTCCGTACACAATCTTCGTATCTGTTCGGCAATCTCTGTGAGCAAGTCTAAATGCATACTGGTTAGCTGTACTTATATTTCCGTACCGTGAATATGATTGGTCGACGTACATTGCCGAAAAGAAACCCGGAATCTATCGAGCTGATTATTTTTGCTGTACCTGTAAAGAATGCTGACGACCGGGGGCGACTTAAGATTGTTCAAAAGAAAATAGTGCACTGGAGGTAAACAAGTACGTCACCTTTCAGTGTTACGTATGTAAGATGATTGTCTGTACCTTTACCGGTATATTTTGTTATCTAGTACATGTAGTTGTTCGGTTGCTCATAATGATTTAAACACATTATCTTGTCCTTTCATAAATAAGAATATATGTTATTTCGGTTAAATCTTTATAAACGTATGGATATATGACTACAAACTGCCTCATGGTCGAATACGTTGTTCTATGCTATATGTGATAGATACTCTGAAACGCTCCATTCAATCTCCAATTTACAAGTAATCAGCGACAAAATCGCGGAAGTTGTTCTTTGTAATCCTAGATAATTCTGCATCAGTGCGGCGATTTACCGTCAAGTGCAGAATGCGGATGTTTGCGCCTAATATGATAACGTGCGTGATAACGAAATTTCCTTAATAACATTTTTCTTAGCCTGTAACACACGTTTCAACGGTGCTATCCGCCTTATAGACAATACAAGCGATAGTATTGACAGTGATGTCCGCACTATAGACGATGCATAACACGTCAAAATGGTGACCACTACGTTTAAATCAATTTAGGAAAGCTGTTAACTAACGATAAACCGACACAATGTAGCCAAAATAAGATGCCACGGAGTGGAAAATTAACAATTTACCGATAGAATGGCATCGTAATTGAATTATCAAAATGCTTTAATATCTAAATAGAAAGCGAACTACCGTCCTTTCAGACCGGTAATCACATTGCTGTACTAAGATGCTCACATTATTACATTTTCTTCAACAGCCACAAAGTATCGTTATTTTAGGCACTGCTGCAGACGGTTTAATGTGACCAAAATGAGTCGGTAAATAGAATTAGGCCTTGCTGACACTGAAGAGATTCTACAATGACCGTGTGATAAGACCAGTTAGCATGTTCTGGTTGCCATGGGAAACTCTAACAGCTGACCACAGGCTGCGTCATAGATAACTGAATGTTATTTCCTGACCAGACGTATTACTTTACTAGTAGTTGTTTAAATACTGTGTGTCATCTACGGATCAGCGGACATAATAAGCAAATTTCACTCACTAAATTCCAATGAACACCTTTTTACCAAAGAATCCAACTGTTCATCACAAAAGTCATTCATACAAATAAGTTATGTGTTCATGTCCTTGATTAATTCATTTATTGGAGTCTTTCTTTTAACCCATTTTACATCCAAAAGCTAACGACAACTGTATGTTTGTGCTCCAGAATATTGAAGCAACATCTTTGTAACTACTGGCAATATAGACAAAAGTGGGCATACCTTATAATCAGAGCATAAGTGCCATGTGTAAACAGATACAATGTACTTATATCGATGTTTATCAATAGCAGATGATTTAACATATAGATAAAGAGGTGCAAACACATTCACCATGCCAAACTGTCTCCTATAAAATTCCTATATCTTGTGAATGAAAACCTTTGTCATTCACATGGTATATCAATTGTTCAAGTATACGTTGGATTTGTATCAAAAGCCCCGTGTTCTAGTGTCGCTTTAAAGGCATAAACTGTGTATAGACTTTGTTCGACTGTAAATCATTGTTTTTGGTCGGCTTGAGTGTTTCAGCAAACAGACTTTAACACTCTACAACTCTTCTAATGTTTACTAGACAAATATTGCTTCCTTATAAAACACTTCTAGAGATACTTCAAGCTTTTGGTAGATTTTCATAGGTAACACATATTTGAGACACTAGCAGCCAAAACGAAGTATCGGTTACTCCATCGTTAGTACATTTAAATCGTTCTTTATTTCATCCTTACGCTTTTGCTTATTTTGGAAGAAACCCCAACTAGACGTATTTGATTCATTTTTATAGCAGTATTCTGTTTTATAGCTCTATGATATTTACACTTTGTTGTGGGCCATTCTTGGGTTGTGTTAGGGTAACAGTCTATATCAACAGACGCTTTACAACTAATAAGTAGGTTATATATTGGTCATCATTATTTGGAACGTATTATTTTGGTTTTGACGATATTTAACCAGGGGCTGATTTGATAACTAAGTAAATATTCCATAAAATTCACAATTTAGTTTCGATCGATGTGAAATCTCGCTCGAATCCTTTCCTGAAACCAAACCAGTACTAATCAATGAGGTATACTATTACAATATTCTACAATCTATTTTACGCAATGAATAACGGACACATTCCAATTCAAATTCCATCGTCATTACTAATTCATTATCATTTGTTTGAACATTGCATGTAGTTCATATTTTAGCATCAACTACATGATTGATGATTGCAGATTTGTATAGGACACACTCTTTGGGCCCACATGAGTTCTTTGAGGGACTCTGTTGGGTTTGCAACTTTGCATTATGGGCACATATTTACTGCATCACTGTATCTATACATACTATATATTATGTACAGACGCTTTAATCACCTACAAAGAACATATGCATACTTTTGCGTTTTATTTGTTAAATGTTACCATATCAAGGAACTAGCATAATCATAATCATAGAGTCACATTAGTAAACTAATCGTTAATATGACTTGTTTGTATAAATGTTAAAAATGTGTTCAGTTAGTGCTTTTGTTCAGCTTTCTTTGCATTTTTGTAGTTTTACATTTTTGTAATATTTATATTTTTCAGGTTATTTTCACATTTTTAATATATATTTTGCATTATGTATATATCAAGCACTATTTACTCTAAGCATTTATAGAATGGTATACAAGCTAAGTATACAGACCACTCTAAGCAGTATACAAGAACACAGTATTAAGGTTTTAACAACGTAACAATAAGTTTACATAGTCACTGTCAGCGTAACACAAGCTGTAACATAATTGCAACTCCTGTATAAACTATTAATTAGAGTTATTGTCCCACTTAAAATAACAAATCATATATCATTCACTGGAAGGTTTTATGCAGTCTCGTGTATTTTTGTTGACGATAATATACGATTTGTATGTCCTTTTATGTGCCGTAAACAAAACAAATGACAATGAAGCATGATAGACGTCACCATTTAAACAATGTGACAGTTGACTATCTAAGGTTGGTCGGTCTATTTGTTTTAACTGTTTATAATTTGACATGTTTTAGTAAATAATTTGAAGGCTATCATCCACTGACAATGCACATTCCATATTGTCATATCATACACTATATTGACAATGCCTGACAATTACGGTTGTATGAGTTTGACACGTTATTCTATATTATCTATAAAAGGATTCATGAAATGTAATGCAGATATACTGTAATTAAATTGGTCTATATTTGGCGTCCGTTTCTAATAATGGCTTGGACGGTGCTTACATGTACTGACTAACATTTCAGAACAGAACAGACTATAACCAAATGTTTATATAACACCATAAACTTGTGTTCGAATGGTGTGTTTTGTTGCTCACCTCATGAAACAACGAAATGTTAGATACTGATTATTCATGTTAAATTTTGTTTGTGCAGTGAACGACCTGAAATTTAGCCAGAAAACGTGGAACCAACTAATGAAAACGTGGAACCAACTAATGAAAACGTGGAACCCACTGATGAAAACGTGGAACCCACTGATGAAAACGTGGAACTAACTGATGAAGTGTTAGTTGTTTAATGGCATAATACTTCTAATATTTAATAGCGCCGGGGATACAAGTCAATTCTCCTGTACGCTATAGTTGCCTCATATCTTTCAAGTTTTATGAATATAAAGTGATAGATGAAAGTGTTCGATTAACACTCTGATGTAGCGAGAGTTTCATCCAAAGTGTTAATAGGTACTTCAAAAAAGAAAATAGGCGACCAACAGTGATTGAAACGCGGTAAAGAGTCGTAAGAAAGTAACAGCCAATTTAAACCACCACGCAGTTCTTAGGTAGTAGCAAGAAGAAACAGTAGCATATGTATGTATTATTTGTTTTGAACTCAGGTTAAACCTTCATTTAACAGATTCATTCTTGTTCGATAACTTATACCTAAGAGCGAGCATAACTTAAATAAATAAAGCTGAAGATATTTTCGATTTTCTTCAATATCAATAACGGTGTTGATGAACATATACATTGTTCCTTAGTATACTCTGTATACCATAACTGCTAGATAAAGGATACATATCCAATTGTCAAGCTATAACTTCCAAAGGAAACATGATGGGTATATGTTATAAAACAATAAAGCAAATGACCGTTTAATGTTGCATATATACAACTAAATAGTATGTTCAAATGTTACCGTTTATAAACTTGATGTAATTTGTAGTTCGCTATTTAGTGTTTTAACTGTTGGATTGAAGACACATATATAAATTAGCGCCTCTTTCAAGTCAAATACAACATAATCAAACAGGCTATAGAAGATATTTCCTTAGATTGTGTTTTCTTTGGCATCGGAGAGTGACAGGAGGTATTTTTCAGTCTGGTCTTTCGGAAATTGTTTTAAGATGTGCACAGGTTCAACAAACAATTCACCTTGGTACAGTAGCCTGAAATAGGATTCGTACTATTTGGTCTGGAAGCTATGTATATATGTAGAAGCTGGTATTTCCGTAACAATGTACAATGTCAGGTAGAATGTCGCAGGAATGCTTTTATACTACACGTACAATGAGAAGGAATATACCTATCGTAGTAACGTATAGTAACGTAATAACAGTGTCGTTTAATATTGGGCTACATATGATGCTATGTTGTACGAAAATGTGTCGATAACAGAACATAAGTCAATTTTATTTTCTTAGACTTTTACATTTACATCGTACAGTTCGTGGACATGACAAAATAGATACACACCTAACGTAAAAACTACTAATACAAACGGGTTGGACTACTATCAAAGTGTTTATAAATGGGTAAACAATGGGATACCGTTGCAAACAGTCACTTACTGTCAACATATTCTTGTCAAACATCGTCAAATTTATCGATGAAACGTAATATAAACAGTCTTTGTTATAGATTTCGTTCGATCATAATGAAGAGAAAAAGAGAGAAATATGAAATGGTTTTGTTGTGTGTGTCACTGTGTCTATTTGTTTTTGTTTTTTTGTTCTTCAGGGTCGGGGACTGAGCAAACCGTTTTTATGATAACATGTACGTTTTTGAAAAGGGAACTTATTTTAAGAACCTCATTGCATTCTGATTGAAATAAACATTTCAAATAATTTAAGATAATTTTGTATATACATTTGTATATCTTCTTAAAATGGCCACTGTGCTTGTTATCAACTTAGTATGGATAACCTTTCTATGATATGTCAATGAGTCACACATGAATTGTTGGTGTTACATTCAAATAACATTACATAATATAAAACACTTATATAATTTGAAATATTACATGAGGTGGTATAGGCGAAATATTTGTCCTAAAACCGCGACACCGCTGTCATATCCTCTTATTTCCATTTCTTTTCATTTTGTCATATTCATTATTTATATCTCGCCTTTTAAACTTTAGGGAGAAAAACACACTAAATACCACGTTTAACGAATAGTGAAGTGTGAGGCAGTACGAACTTCTCATCACGAAACCATCTTCTCAAAGAGAGGTGTGAGATGTTAAAGAAACACTATTTATAACGTCCGAAATTTTACCACAAAAACGTCAAATCTATCAAAACCCGAACGTCATAAAATATGTTAAGATACAAAAAGGCTGAACATATTTTAATAAACTGGCATTTTTAACATTTTTTACGATACCGTTGTTTCTCTACAGATAACGATCAGAAGTAATAGGGGGCTACTTGTAAATGTTTACTACCGTTTACTTTTGATATAAATTATTGTCATTATTAATTTTTGAACTCTACGTTTAGTTGGTTTTATAATGACTTATCAATTTTCTCCGTACAAATTATACTCAAATATGTATTGAAAATACTGGTCTTTAAATTGCTATATTTATTTACAACGTTTACAACTCTTTCTTGAACCTTTTTTTCACGTTTTAATATTAAATTTCCGTCGCCATGGCTGTTCTGTCTGCGGTCTACCTCGTCATCACAACAGTTAGAGCATTTTTCACAACTATTCTCGTTTAATTGATAACCATAATTTAAAAGTAATTGGGCCAATCTGGTTTTGTCTGACATGGGGCCTGCTGCAGTAAGGACCATCGTGAAGTCAACAATGCACGTACTTGTGTCTCCAACAAAATGGGATATCGTCCTGTATAAGCAAAACATTAGGTATCCAAATCACTGTAGCACACTTTGCAGTTTTTCACTCGGCACAAGGCAAACTTTGATTTCTCATTTTACAAAACTTTGCATAAGCCACGACCTCTCCTTGCACATTTTACATTTGATGTTTTAGAAAATGTGCAAATTACGAAAGCGCTGTCTGGGTGTTTTTCGCTGTTGATATTTACTTTAATGTTACAAAACTCATTAGCAAGTTGTCAAATGTTAAACGCACGATTGATGATAGGGTGTAAACTGAAACCTAGCTTGGTATGTAGGGTATTTAGAGAAGCACCATGACTATGTCTCTTTAGGAGTTGATGACGATATAACTGATAGTTTTGATAAAGGTTTTGCCGCTGACGATGATGATAGTGATATGACATTGTATATTCTTATACATAGTTGTAGTTGTTGGTGCTATTAGTGGTGTCGTTGTAAATGATGATGGTGATATAGTATTGGAGGTTGTTGTTGTTGTTGTCGTTGATGATGACCATGCGTGTAGTTGTAATTGTTATATATTTGTTATTGGTGTTATTTCTGTTGTCGTTGATGATCAACATACTTACCTTGTGGATGTTAGTGTTTGTCTTATATCCTTTTTGTGATATCAATGTTGTTGTTGATGATGATGACGATGATCATGATGGTGCTGATGAAGTTTTTTGGTATATACCCCTTATGACTGCCCAAGCAACATTGTCTCGCTGTTCATAAATCTTTGTTTCGCCACAATTATCTCACCTCAAAACCAAGTCGTTCCGTTCCCATCAACATCTGCAACGGTTTATCTTATCAAATATTTCCTTTTAACAGAGAGACATAAAACACAACTCATGCTTTTCAAATTCAGTTTTATCATCTTTTCTTTTCTTATTTTCACTCCTTGATTTTGCTGCGGCTTGTTTTCCACAGGTGTTGATCTATTGTACATGTGAGCTATTTAGATACATGTTTTATCTTAGGGGTATTGGGTGCCTCACAAACTAAAGAAATGTTCAAATGCAAATAACAGCGCTCGTTTGAAGTGATACGCACACATGTGACTTTTTTAGCAATGTGTGCTCTATTAAAACGTTGATTTTTTGCTATCAAAGGCAGTCATAAATAGTTTCCCTCAAATATAAGCACGGGAAATGACTTGTATCAAAATCATCAAAAGTTTACACAGATTCAAAACGAAAGGATTTCAGGCCCCAAAAATATAAATCTGTTATTTATATTCCGAGTCAGATGCCCCATGCCACGCTCAGTCTGTTCAGTATTCACCAATTTCACGGCGCCCTTGCTTCACTGAGCGGCAAATAATGGGCTCACAATGGACAAATATGGGCTCACAACGGGTAAATATGGGCTCTGAGCAGCTACCCGGGCGGCGTGAAAACTAGCCTGAAACCAAACAATGGGTTCCCAGGGTGCGATGTTACACCAACAATTTTTATAGCCTTTTTCTCCGTATTAAGACCCCTGGTCCGCTTGTTTTGTGTCGAATCGAATAGAGTACCCGTATATGTTGCTTTCCTTTAACTAAACGAAACGCACAGATCATTGAGCCGTTATGGGTTAGCTAATATGGAATTTACGAGGAGAATAAAAAGTCACATGTAAATGATGACATTACGGTATTAAGATGAATAAAAATGTGTGTAAATTTCGTACCCAGTTTAGCTCGTACCCTATTGTTTGACTTGGGGACGAGAATGGCTAAAAGTGTGAATGATATTTTAATCACAAAACCTTTACAAATTTGTGATTTATAATTTGAAATACCTGCATTAGCAGTGGTAAAATGAACCGTTTGTAATTAAAATCATCATTTTTCATTGTTAATATGCAGACGTATGTCCAGTGTTGGGTTTAAACAGCAAACCAGAGCAAATCGTTGGCTTCTTCTTTTTGATATAATCCTGAAACCTGATCACCCTACATTAAAAGGCGCTTAATGTCTTGTTACATGCACAATCCGCAATGGTCGTATTCACTGTACAATCTAATCCTACATAATGTGATATCAGATGAAAGCTTATTATCTCGGTAAAGTGACATCTGCCCTTTTATACCTTCACGCATAAACCTTTTTGAAGATCTACACACATTTTACATCGAAAAACATATAAAAAATGCTCGAAAACATGATCTTACTGCAGGAGTAACTGCCGTCTCTCTTCATAGTGTAAAGTATAAGTTTTAAAAACAAACTGCACTTTTAAAGATAGAGGTTGCAGTATAATTTGATTATTAACATCGTCATCATAAGCATCCTCATTATTATCATCAGCAGCAGCAGCAATAGTAGAGCTCCGACAGCATCAGCACTAACTAACTGAAATATCTGGATTTTGTAATATACAAACCACTGATCCAAAGGTCTTGCTACTACTTAAATTAGAGCGAACCTGTAGGTGGTGTACCTATTCAAACGCATACTGCTTTACAAATAGGACTTACAAACCACAGCTACACAACCAGCAAACATCATTAAAACTTATGTTATAGAACACCTCACATATACTGTCTCTATTTGAACAGCAACAGGAATTAATTACATACGTACAAAAACAAATATTCATCCACAAGCAATGATTAAATTACTTGTACTTTGACTCTAGTGTTATTTACGTTACCACCACCTGAATCGTCCAACACCACCAACAACAACAACATCCGCAAACCAATATCAGCAACAACAAAATCAACAACAACAGCAACAACAACAGCAACCACAACAACAACAACAACATCCGCAAAACCAACATCAGCAACAACAAAATCAACAACAGCCACAACAACAGCATCCACAACACCGATGCCTGAAGGTAAATATGGAGACATTTTCAAACTGTCTTTGTATTACTCGACTTAAGATTATATACTTTTATCGTTTGTATCGTTTGTAACAGCTTGATACAACTTTGTGCCGGATATTTTATGAGCTTTTAATCTATAACAATAACTGCATATCAGCATAAACGTGCATTTTCCTGATATAATGTGTCTTTTTATGCTGATTTCGTACAACTAATGTCAATGGTCAACTGTGTACAAGAA
>ENA-OREC01001602-OREC01001602.1-marine-metagenome-genome-assembly--contig:-NODE-1602-length-11637-cov-12.992388_pt1 | contig 11637 bp, 3 predicted proteins | sample MGYA00248626_ERZ508543 | MGnify/ENA primary metagenome ERZ508543 (study PRJEB26211, sample SAMN05518279) | marine metagenome | isolation source: Puget Sound, Washington, USA | host: Bankia setacea... | reverse complement strand
GGATTAACCCATTTTCTCAAAATCTTCAATACCCCTCCTCCCTGACTCTCCCCTCCCCCCTCTTTCTACAACACGCTCCCTCTCCCTCTTTCATTTTTCTACAACATGTGTTTTTTATGATCACACATTATTTAAATTCCGCTTCATTTGACCCCAATATAAGCCATATAAAAAGACCAAATTCTCATAGAAAAATTGCATCGATCTTTTGATCTGCACAGGATTTAAAGTTGTCAGATTGAAATCAAAATATAACTACATATGCATGATTATTTAGTCAATATATCAAGAGATTGTAGAAAAAAAACACCCAACTATTTTGAATTTTGGATGGTATGCGAAAAACCTTCGATAAACAATAGAATTACAAACACAAATAAAAGACATGCAAAGATTACATTTGTTGTTGCAGATGATACTGGTAAACAAAAATAGTATTTATAAACAATGGAGATACGAATCTAATAATAAAAGACAACCCAAGATAACGAGTGTGACCGATAGCTGCAATTAAAACCCCACAAAATAATTCATTCAACATTTAAAAATCAATTAAAGTGCCAATTAATGTAGCAATCAATAGCACATTAAGCAGTCATGTCTATTGTTTTAGTAATTGTCCCGACATGCCATTATTCCAGTTGCAATGTGTTTGATGTTTAATTAAATAGCTATTATACTTGTAAATATCTCAGTTTTACAGGTTCAGCTTTATTTTTAATTCCTTGGACTCATTATCACTGGGGGGTGGGGGTGGGTGTGGGGGGTCGTTCACTTTCATGAGTGAGCTGCAAATATGAACAAACAATTCAGATGTCTATCAATGCAAGTTTCAAGTAATGTCCATGCCTTATATATTGAGCAATCCCTGAGTAAAAGCGCTTATGAAAATGACCTTCAGAAAAATACACAAAGGGCTGAAGTATCTCACACTCATTCTAAGTTTACTAGAGTGACACTATATTGCATTAACGGTCTGTTTACAAGAGCAAAAGTATTAGAATGCTGTTTTTATACAATAGTTTAGAGTAAGAGAACCAAATAGCCATAAGTAAGGGAAAAAATGCCTAGATGGTAATCTTATACAAGATATCTTGGACAATCAATATCATGCCTTACCCATTGGCTTCTAAACAATACAGTTGAGCTGATCCTTAAATCCTATCTGTACAGATGATCAGAGATAGAGAGAGTTTTAGACCATACCTAATCCTGGTATATAAGACTTTTGTTTACATAGAGTTTGATGGAAGAAAGTTCTAACTACGTAGACCAAATTTAGGAACTTTTTGTTTTGAAGCTCAAACTTAAAACCTTAGATACAGACTTTAAAGCTCAATGCTAAAAAGCTATAACTGCACGAGAAAATAACGTATCCTTATGCATGAACTCTATTTCTGATTGTGTAGATAATGTAACTGTTTGTTGTTAAAACTGCATCACTAGTGTACTAGTACCTGCATGTTAGTTCCATAGTTATAACACTTCAAGCTTCACTCATTCTACATTATTTGTAAGCCTTACATCCAGTGTTCAGTGAGATATAAGAATGTATATATCACAGTCTAGCACTGGGTGTGCCACTCCTGGCCAACAGAGACTTGGAAGTGCTCAGGCAAGCTTCTATAAGATCTAATCTACAAAGTCCTTAGGCCCGGGCCATGTGGTGTCTAATGCTACCTATAATCACCCACAAACAGGTAAAAACAAATATTACTTCTTTTATATAACTCCTTCCCACAGATATTAGGGAGCTTAGGGATTATAAAGACAAGAATAACAAACGTACTATTAGTATGTAAGGCTTAGAAGCATCAGCTAATTCTGCAGTTCCCAAAAATGTTATCATTTCCCCTGTTCTTTCTCATGTTAGAAGAGGCTGGTCATTATACAAAAAGACCTTTCACCCACTTACCCATGGTTTCCTCTATAACTCTTTCCCCTGCTCTATTTACTGACTGAGCCCCCTTTTTTTTTATCTGTGTTCAGGGGAACAAAATTACCAGTTGGACTCAATTTTCAAAGTCCTTATGCCCAACCTCCTCCCCATGCCTCAACCTTTAGTATTAATCACTCCCACAGGGTCATTTGTTGTGGGTACATGGGGTGTGTGAGTGTCGTCATATATTATGTGAGATCATTTTGAATTTAAACAACATTTTTGCATGATAATTTAACTCCATACAATGTACATGTTCTATAATCTTATACTTTCAATCAAACTATTCTTGAATAATACATGTTATTCTCAATAAGCATTTCTCCATAGCTTAAAACTGGTATGTAAATATTACCCAAAGAGTTACCCAAAGAGACAACTTCTAAATACAAATATAAATCTGCAACACTACAAGTCAGATTTAAAGAGAAAAAAAAACATCACTTACAGTTGACGTCTCCCTGGATGATGATGACATTTAGAAGGTTCTTGATGTTGTTTCTGCTGCTGCTGATGATAATTTCTGTGCAAGTAATGTAATCTAACATCCAATAACTCCTTTTTTGTACAAAGCTCGGATCGGAATGACATCTTTCACAATATTGATAATGCTGTTTTTAGCAGACGGTCACTTCGTTTGTAACACAACCAGTCAACCTTTACATACATCAAACCATAGTGCACTACTTCTCATTAATCCGTGGATTTTTACCTGTAGTTAACAAATCTCTTAAATCCTTAAGAAGGTCCCTGATTTAAGATTAATCCACTGATAAGAAAAGAATCGACCCTTTTTCATGTATTATGATAAGGGGTCAGACTCTTTCATCTAAAAATCTTGTACCCGGTGTTCAAACACTTCATCAACTTAAGATTTGGGAATGAGATCTTCAAATACCACACTTTTACTTTCTAACACCGGTCATGATTTATTTGAAGTTGTTACAATGTAGATAATCCTTTAAACCTCAAACAAACATCATCACTGACAATATGAGTGTCCTCTGGTCCCCTTGTGACATACAACTAGTTATGATAAAGTGTTATTCCTTTCCAAACACTTCATCCTCTTTTCTACACTCGTAAACATAAACTTACGCCAACAAACAAGACCCCTTGCACTGACGGCCCAAACTCACTGACCAATCAAAAACCTTCCCTTTATTTATTGCTGGACACTAGACATTGAAAGATGAGTCGCTATACAAAGTTTTATGAAGCCCGTTCACAATACTAAGTGGCCATAAATACCCTGGGTAGAGCTGCATGCCAACAGTGTGAAATGTTTGTGTACCCCAGTTTTGTTAACTAAGCTCATTAATATTTACAATAAACCGAAATACTATCAGGTAAACTTGTAATATAGATATCTTTGAAATGTTTAAATTGAATCATAATCCATTCATCTGATTTGTAAACAATCCTTCAATAAATGTATCCAATTAAACCAACAACTGATAAGCACACAGTTTTTGCCTTAATAAAATAGTTTTAACTTTCGGCCTGCTCCTTCACATAAAAACTCAACTTGTCACTTAGATATAGATTCACCAAAACAAATTTCCAATTAGCTAGCAACTGAATGAGATGCATCAATAATTAATTAAATCCAATACTGATAATGCTAATAAGTTGGATCATTTCAATGACCAGTCTTCCCTTATCATATGCCTGGACAAAGGGATGGGCCAAAGTCAGATATAACCAAACAACAGCCTTCGGGCTTATCAGACCTTGAGTCAACAATGATCAATCTAGAGCACATGGTACATATATCACTATCAGAAGCATTGGACATTGGTTGTATTCAGATGTAAGACGGGTATTAAGTTTCTACCACCCACAGAGTCATGGAATTGGGCACACAAGATAGTACTGGCCAATTGTATAAATGAACTTCACTCATTTAGGTACAACCCATCCAACGATTCATTCCACTTCCAGTACAGAACAGTTGTGTACAATGAATGACAAACTATGGGGAGATCAGTTATATCAACTTACCTAAAACTGTGATTGAATGTTCCAGGTTTCAACAACTGTATGATATACCCATCTATGTATAACGGTTACTTGTAGTTCTAACAGATAGATGTTTGACTGATGAAAGCTGACCTCTCCATAATACATGCAGCTGTTTGTTGTTCCAACGTTGCTGTTTGAATGTCCAATAATTCAACAGAGAAACAAATATATATGATATGAGATAAAAAATACAGTGCAACTCATGCATACCAGACTGTAATGGTAAACAAAGATTATAATGTAATAATAAGCTACTGTCAAAAAATCATAATTTATATTTTTTCTAAACTCTACCAGCAGACACAGTAAATATGGAAGCAGATAGAACTCTCCCACGGTCACACCTTCATCTGTTACCTTTCCAAACATCAAGTCTAACAGGGGCAATTAACAAGACTATTGCAGCTCTTAGACAGTAATCTGATCACCCTATCAACTATAGTAAAGATAATCTGACAATGTCTCAGTATTTAAGTCCAACAAATAGACATTATACAACATGACGTAACTCTCTATCAAACCGTTGAAAAAACATTAAGGTTTCCTTTGTATTGCTATCATTGGATATAAATGCATGGTGTTCGTTTGTGTAATCTGTGAAAAAAATCCAATTCCTGTCACTACATTCCATTATTTTGATAGCAAAAAATGCAAATTTACCATATATTTAGTAAAAGTCACAAATACCTAGCCTCATAAACTAACTGCTACAGAAACAGACAAAGGATCATGATTGGCAAACTTGTGCAAGGATTGTTCAAATTCTTTAAAAAACAAAAACAAATATGCAATCAACAGGACCGCTGATATTGCATGAAACAAAAACAAAACCAGGAGATGTCACAAACAACTACTAACACCATACCACTTCGACCACCTTTTTGTTGGTTTCCGTATATCGTTCAATCAGATGGATTGTCTCTAGATCTGTTCTCTCATTTAACAGCAATAGCATGTGACCTCTCTGTCATGTTGTAAGTATAAACAATAGATTTCCATATCAATTAGCCTCAATAAAATGCTCGTTAGCGGAAAAAGGCCATTAATGAGTGTCTGACACCTTGGTTAATTACAAGAATCACTGTACGCTATCAATTAACACATGTCTCCTCCTACAAAACACCTTGAACGTGAGCAAGGCAAGTGACACTAACTGAGAATGAAATAATCAGTTTTACGTTCTTTGACTTTCTTTGTTTTCAGTATAATAACACACAAGAATAGGATTGTTTTGTAACTGCACAATTTCACTCCTTATCCTATTAGAGACTATGGGGTGACCTTGAGTTGCTTCCTAAGTTCTACATGTATTACACAACAAAGCAACTGCAACTGTCTCACATTTAACTAATGACTATTAATGTATGGTCAAGCTATCAAAGTGGTTTATCAAGTCTTCACCAATGTGACACTGGTATAATCCTCAGTGCCAGCACAATATTTAGTCATGTGCTCTGTATTCAGAAACCAAACCAAAGTAACATACTTACAATACCAAAATATAAAGCTACTTTGAGCTGAATTAAACTTCTTTTAAGTTCAATTTGTTTTCATGCACCTCCAGGTTTTGGTGCAAAATTACAACTTCATTCATAGTTTCATATCAACAACGTGCAAGCCATCATGCTGCAGGGCAAAAAGTGTATCAAAACTGCTGAGTTTAAAAGTTAGCTAAGGCCACTATAATTACATGTTCTTGCCAGGTGTTTCTCTAGCAATCATCCAAACCAAACAATTACACCTTTGGTAAAACCCATCATTACATTCTCTGCAGCACCATTCTCCACAGTTATCAGTTTAAGTCCGCCCTTCTAGTACAAGTTCTAGTTTCTTATATTCAATACTCAGTTCATCCTGTAACAGTCCATCCATCCATTAAAATTCTCTAATCACCTATATCATCCATGTACCCCACCCATCTAATGAATGCCTCTACCCATTTAATGAACGCTCTGTTGAAAAGAAAACAATGTAGTAACTTGTATGTGTTCTCTCTGAAAGTTACATTAAATGTTCACCTATAAAGCCTTCATTCATGCCGAGCCACTCAAACATTTGTTTTTGTGCAACTGCTACCAGTCATTTGTACACTATATCTTTACAATGCTCATAAAAGCTTCCTAGATAGCCTAGTGCTGGCTTCGAGTGCTAGAGGTCCCGGGTTCAATCCGCAGTCAAGGACCACATCATACCAAAGGCGTTATAAAAATGGTACCAGGTAGTTCCCTTGTTTAGCACTGACCATTAAAAAGGGAAATACTGGCTCTTTCTCAAGAATTATGCTAGGAAAAATAAATGTAATGGATAAAATCTGGGATAGAAAATCCTTCAAAGTCGGAGGTCATTGGCAGTTGTGGCTGGGATGAAAAAAACGAATGACCATGCAGAACCGACAAAAGTCCAACACTAAAAAAAAAAATTTAAATGCTCATATTTATAGGTGATCTTTTCTTTATTCAGCCCCTACATTTGCTTCAAGACGTTCAAATATATATCGAAGCATATGTAAGCGAAAGTGCCATTGAATTATTATTAAGAAGTAGATGGGACTTATTTTGGTGTTCATGCACCTCTTAGTGTTGTAAATCCAGTGACAATAAATTAGTACCGGTTCATTCTAGTACTTTTATAGGGTACAATTTGCTGTCAGCCACACATCAGTGTTACTACCCTTTGACCGCCTTTTATTAAACATGTCTAAAAATAAATCAAATTTATGACATGTAAATATTTTGCCTGACAACATTTTGAATAGCCTGTATGTCATTCGTTCCCTTAATTGGTCAATACATGCACTAACATATTCAATTAACATGATTAGGGATTGAAAAATTACAATGCAGACATTTGAATGGGTTTGCCGAATGTTTAACATATGGTAAGATAGGGCAAAAACACTCATTAGTCCAATTAGTGAAGTTACAAGGTCGTTTCTACATGGATAATAGTGGTGCATGCCAAACCTGATGTTGTGTGTCAGGCCAGGTATAAGTACAATTGGCAATTTAAAGGCTTCATAAAAAAACTGAACTAGGTAACTACTAAGGACACAAAGAATAAAATAGAGCAGCTCAAATGTGTGTTTTTATATATCCTACATGGGGTACCGGTTTTATTTTTAGACTTGCAATTCAATTAATTATTAAACTTCATGTATTCATGTATTAGTATCCCTTTTTTCACACTGTCCTCAGAATAATCATTTTGATATCGCAACTGACAAATCTTTATGTTGTTCTAAAATACTAATTCTTGCAATAAAAACAAACAATTGAGGACAGTTTTGTATGAAGCAGTATGTGCCAGTTTAAATCAACCTAATGTTATATGTGTTTATTATTATTACTGTAAGATGTAAGAACTGAATAAGACTGCTTCCTTGACAGTATACTCTTCATTTAAACATGTATTACACCTGCTTGAACAGTCAGAATAATTAAGCTATGCCTATATATGAATAAATCCACAAGACATATTAATCAAATCTGAGCAAAGAAATTATCCCCACCGCAATTACTTCAACCCAAATCCCCCCCATTGAAGTCTCGAAATCCCGTCAAAATGCCTAACTAAGAGCCAAACATTGTCCTTCAAGAGCCATAACAAAGTCCATTTACCAGTCAATATTGTGTCTATAAATTACAGAATCTTTTATAATTCTTTATCTTAAAAGCTAACACGTATGGTAGTTCTATTTCAACACTGGTATAGTGAAGAAAGGCACTAAAAGTGTGACACTATTCAACAACCAATTTACCGAACAGTCTTTGACCATTAAACCTTTCAACTTTGATTAACCAATTTGTTTTTCTAATATTTCTCACAGATTAATACTAATCAGTTTGCCAGAAGCATATATGTATATCTGAGAGAAACATATCTGAGTACAAGTCTGCTTTGAGAATACATCAATAACACCATAGGAATTGCCTTAAAATATAATTCAGTAATTTAATTTCCAAATTAGGTGATTTTGTAGAGTAAAAAAGTGTCCCATTTTTTATATATTATGATCAACCGGTTACCCGCATCCAATAGTTTCAGTCCCAAACAGCAATTTTAGATAGTAATTGAGGTCCACTAGTAATAGATCGATTTTCTAACACTTTGAGTCAGTCCCAAGGGTGGCTTTATAGCGAAATGTTACTGTAGTTAACTACATGAAGTTTATTGTCTACTGTAACTTTTATTTTGTCTGTATCGCCATGTCTATTTAGTGAGGACATTGAAAATACGCTGATTCAGATATTATGATAAACATTACCTACTGTTCTAGTCCACCTTCTGTTTCACAGACCCACTGATCGTTAAGTTTAAGGGAAAGACAAGGGAAAGCTGATTGTTCAGGTAAATGGGAAGAAATGTGGACTTAACTTTAGACAAATAAAATCATGGAAACCCAAATTGTTGGTAAATATACTTGACAAACCATATGAAATTGATATCTTCCTGGCACTGTAAATAACAGATAGATTTCATTGGACATGTTCAAGTTAAACTAACCTGTTTGTATAAAAAACTGACATGATTAATTAATGTGCTGTTGAAATTAAAGTCTGTTAACTGTCATTGTAGCTTTATAATGATACACTCATACAACAGCACTTTATATGATCAATCAATGTATAAACATTCACCGCTAATAAGAAGAAATTAGAAGATTGATAATTAACTAGTTCACAAATTTAGCCGCGATTGTATACCGGTTTGATTTAGCAGAAAGTTTGTTTTTCGCTCTCGAAACAACATTTCAGCTTAAACATTGAACTCTCATAAAAATCTTTAACAATCAAAAGACAAAACCTCTTATCATTGTTCTGTAAAATTTCATTGCAATTTGCATCCTACGATTTTGTTTCAACTGTTTCAATGAGTTTCTGGCTTTTGTCTCTCTTTTAGACTTATCCAACATGTTTCCAATGCACTTCAGATGCCTTTCTATTGCCAAACAGCTGGCTCAAAGATTCTTCAAAGTTTTTTTTTATTTAACAGACAGACAGATTTCTAGATGATGATTGTGTTGGGTTTTTTTCAACACCAGCAACAAGATTTTTCTGCCTTTCTCCCGACACCCGCCAACAAGAAGACTACGGTTTCTGGTAAAACAATAACAGTTGATGGGCTTAAAACAGACCACTAGAAAACTCATCAGCCTTGCTTCTCTTAGATATGTTTGTTGCCAAGGAGATGAAGCCAAGAAAACATACAAAACGACCCCAAAAGTGCTTCCGTATGATTTTGCCATCAAATGATCAAACCAACTGCTCCAGCACTTTATATGCGTTTTACAAGTTTGCTGCTTTCTACCAGGGTACATGTTGAACAGTAATTATATATCAGACTGACTCAGTGCTCTATAAATAATATACCAGTAGTATCACTCTATAAGATTTAATATAAACAGGCCCATTACAGTCCCAAGTATATATTCATAACAAAATCAATCTAATATGCAGTAGAAAATCTCTTACTATCTACCTCTTGAATTGAAAAAGTAAACATTATAAATTATGCACAAAAGGAAATCTCTTGCTTAAATATCTATTTATTACCTTTACAGTTCAGTGCTATTACAGTTTTCATGAGATAAAATGTGGATCTAAACAAGATTGAATCGTTTATACAATGTAATGATATTCCAATATGAATACAGCCTTTCAAATGTGTCTTAACTTTTACCTGAACAAACTTTTAGAGAAGTGTGGCCAGTGTGTGAGTGAGGTACACGTATCTAAGAAATCAATGTTAGAAGTGTGTCCACTGTGTACATTATAAGTACATACACAGGTGTGCGAAAATAAGCTGGTACGCATTTTTTACATGTTTTGTTTCCATTTTATGTTTTGTTCATATTTGGACGGTTTGCAGGTAATGGTTCTTTGAAACTTTTTATTACAATTTTGAAGCTTAGTAAGATGACCATGACATATAGTATGAAACTAAGAGTACATTGTATCAACATTGGCATGTACATGTAAGGTAAGTAAGGTATGGAGTGTAGAGTCAGTGCCTCTCTAATGACTTTGTATCGTAATGTATACCAAACATGCTCACAAAGTTTACAATCAAAGTAAGCCAAATATTGACACAGGGATCCCAAACCATGTAGCATCATGTAATATACACTTGACATTACCTGTAAACGTTCATAATTGAGCTGGACGTTTGGCTCATTACCTGACATGGAAAAGTCTTATATGTTTGGTTAAAGAGTTCCTATGTTGTCAAGTGTTCACCAAAATGACAGGGGCAGGTCAATTGCACAAGTTCTATTGTCTTGAAGAGTGACATTTAGAGAGATACATGACAACTCGATCAGACAAAGTAAGAATATTAAAGCGTTCGTCCCTATTCTCAAATAAGCTGTGCTGTCCTTATAGTGTTGACCCACATGGTAGCAGCATTTTAATTATTAACATGAAAAGTGAAATGAACAAACTTCATTAAGATGACAATTATTTTAAATAGCTCTTATTTACGACACTTAAAATAAACATCAGCATGCAGGTATGCCCATGTCATTTCAAAACTCAATCAATCTCATTTCTTTACACTGTAATTTGCCTACACAAGCATACTTTAAGAGTCCTGTTTGCATATTTAGTTTTCCCTCAACCCAATAATTATGTTTCAAGAACTCTCCATCAAAATACAGCAGCAGTCTTTCTTGAACAGCGACTTGAGCACCAGAACCAAGAAACAACTATCTGCACCCTAATTTTGTATCACATACAACTGTTTTACTCTCAGTCTCTTAAATGAAATCTTCCAACACGTGTATTCAAAGACTTTGTCTGCTTTCAGAAGTTACAAATTAGTTAAATTAAGCCATTTACACTCAAAATTCTCAACAAATTCTCGAGGGCTAAAAGCTTTGACTCCAGCTATGCTACTATCTCAATGGTCTGATACTTAGTTCAATTAATAATTCTAATTAGTTCATATTTGCGAAATGGGTATGGTAAGTTAATATCAGGGAAATTAAGTTTTGAGTTACAATGACAATCTTTGAGTAAAACTAACCGACGTTGGGTTACAATAACAGACTATCTAATTGCTATGATTTAAGGTATTGTTTTTATTCATTTAATTTTCATAGATGCACCATCAAAATTGGCATTTCTTCTACTAACAACTTAAAGTAAACTGGAGAGTGCTTTAAGAAAAAGCGCTTGTCTCCCCTTTTGTGTGGTCGATGCTTTTGATAGAATAAATCAAAATTGGAGCTCTATATAAACCTGTTGCCTCAAATACAACAGTGCGAGAGAACCAGCAGGTTGAATTACTCTTGTTTCTGGGAATATCGATTTAAAACTCTTCAAAAAACTTTCCAACCAATTAATAGAAGGCAGAAGAGCATGTTAAGTTGCATGATTTGTTTCATTTTTTAGTTTTCACTTACAAGTTGTTGAGTTCGTTTACCCGCTAGACTACTTTATGAAAATAATTATTACTGATAACAATGCACAAAAGAAGCTGCAGTTTGACATGCACATGACAGGCAGGTGTAAACTCTTCCTTTAAACAGGCAGGTGTATTACCGTGTAAACTCTTCCTTTAAACATAATTATTCACCTGATTAATGTTGTACATATTACATAACATATTGATCTGTTTAGATTAATGTTGTACATATCACATAACATATTGATCTGTTTAGATTAATGTTGTAC
>ENA-OREC01001601-OREC01001601.1-marine-metagenome-genome-assembly--contig:-NODE-1601-length-11642-cov-14.542931_pt1 | contig 11642 bp, 7 predicted proteins | sample MGYA00248626_ERZ508543 | MGnify/ENA primary metagenome ERZ508543 (study PRJEB26211, sample SAMN05518279) | marine metagenome | isolation source: Puget Sound, Washington, USA | host: Bankia setacea... | reverse complement strand
GACCAAGCTTCATGTTTTCCTAATCAGACACGTTCATTGTACAAGCTTCATGTTTTCCTAATCAGACACGTTCATTGACCAAGCTTCATGTTTTCCTAATCAGACACGTTCATTGTACAAGCTTCATGTTTTCCTAATCAGACACGTTCTTTGACCAAGCTTCACGTTTTCCTAATCAGACACGTTCATTGTACAAGCTTCATGTTTTCCTAATCAGACATGTTCATTTACTAAGCTTCATGTTTTCCTAATCAGACACGTTCATTGACCAAGCTTCATGTTTTCCTAATCAGACACGTTCATTGACCAAGCTTCATGTTTTCCTAATCAGACAAGTTCATTGACCAAGCTTCATGTTTTCCTAATCAGACACGTTCATTTACCATATATTCAATTGTTTTGTTAGGGAGAGGACATGTAAAGACAGCATGTCCGTTGTCCAATGCTTTTCTGTTGAACTAGCATACTTATATAACTAAATGAGTTTGTTGAGTACATAGTATATGGAATTATAATTTGTCCAATATTACAATTCATTGTTAAGATGCCCATGCACAAGATGTTACAAGCACTTTATTGACATACAGTATCATTGGCAGAAGTCTTATCTTTTTGACTGGTGCAAATCCTTTTAGCTAGTAAAAAAAATGAAAACACCACCTTTATTATAATGATCTAAAAAAATAGGACTGGTGGGTTTTGGTGGGCTTTGCTGGTTTAAGTAGGAATATAGAAATTCAAATTAGTTCATAAAATTTTGAGAACATATACATCTGTTTTATAACTCACGGAAACAGCAATTTACACCAAAAAAAACACAGTTACATTTCTATAGATACAACATGTATAAATATAGTGGACGTGTTTGTGTGTACTGCCCAGGAATTGGATCAAACACTTATCTTAGTTACAGATAACTATAGTATTACTGAAGTTACCATTGAGCTGTGCGAGTATCCCACATTCTAAGACTGGCATCATACCCACAGGAGAGTAAAGTATTTGGATCTTCATATTTCATGTCTAATACACCAGCTCCAAATCTGTAGCCACCCAACTCATGGATCTTACATTGCCTGAAACACACAACATATCTCTGTACTGTAACATGCTGTTTGATTTACTTCACTTGAGGTGTTTACTTTGAATGTGCTACCTAGCTACATTATACATTTTTTACCAGAATATACGGCAGGAATTTATAGTTTTACCAAATACTACCCAACCTATTTCATTTATACCTTTAGAGTCTCAACATGGAATTCTTCAAGCCTACTACATGTATTGGTATGGCAGATTGTGAATGATGTACAATTGATAGTTTAACCTAATGCTACACTACTGTATCCTCTGTGGGATATGTGTATACAGTATGTTGTTACTGTTCTTCTTACTCAACATTTTGGGTTCTCATCTCGTCATTGTGAGCTTCTCAGGAAAACATCTAATCTGCACATGGTTACACTACTAAAATGCACATACTTAATTTACTAAAGTCATTATGGACTTGAAAACTGTGGAAGTTGTTGGAGACATAAACTTTCATCATGAGAGCGACCAACCATCTGCTGACTCCAGTATAAACCCCTTCCCTTATGTCATTTGTATGGGGAATAATGAGTAGCTTAGTTCAGTGCTATATACCGTAAAGGTCATCAACTTACCTTTCTATATCCCAAGTAGACAATGATGGAGCCCCCTTACATCCAGCTGTACCCACTGTAAAACAGCTGAAATAACATATCTATACACTGCATTTACTGTGTTCTATTTGCAAAATATTCATTTTAAACTTATCTAAGTAATAAGCGAATAATTCATGTCTCAGAATAACTAATAAAGCAAGCTTATTAAAAACGAAACAAACTTTATGTACACTTATTTAGAAATTTAGACATTTTAGTATTCACTGCTTGCTAAGATCTGTCAATGGCATGGACCTATGCAATGACTGTCAATGGTATAGATCTATGCAAAGACTGTCAATCATATAGATATATGCAATGACTGTGATCAATGTTGTACAAGTGAAATATGTCAACTTACCTTTTGTTAGGAGATATACGCAGTGACCAGACTCTCTCTCTCATGTCTAGGACAGCTCTTACTGGATGTCCACCTGACTCTCTACTGTTGTCTCGAGAAATAATCTGAGAGATAAAATAATCCAAAACATAGAGAACAATAAACAAGTGTCAGTTTTTGCAGCACTATGTGTAGTGGAATTTGAGTTTCACTTGTTTTGTTTTTTTCAGCATAATATAGGTATTTGACTAATTATGAATTTAACTTCTGTGGCTCAAATAAAACATGAACTTTTCATTCTTGATTTAAAGAGTGTTCTCTCTATAACTCAGGCAATGTTATGAGTGCTCTTTATTGGTGCAATTAGAAGATAAATCTTTACATTCACAGAAGCTAGAACAAACTTCCAACAGCAATCAACATACCTTCACTGTGCTATCCCTGGAACCAGATACAATATATCTGTCCTCAAAGTCTACAGCCTGAGTGTCAGTATCATGTAGCTGATATAGAGCTTGTAAACAGTGACCTCTGATACAATCAAACACATACAGGCTTCCATCTCTGTAATGCACAACAATACCTCAATCACCAGAGTCAATAAATGCATCTCTAAATACATAATTTATAAACCAATACCAGAATAACTAGCTATTCAAATCACGTGTAAGGTGAAACAATCATTTGTAGAAAACAGCATGTTATTACAATTACTGAATAAATGGTTCGTAATCCTATTTCAGACACAACTGTTTGATGATCAGGATGGTTTTATGTTCCCGTGACATTGATTTTCATTTTAAGCTGTAAATATTTCTACATGAAGAGATTGTGTCACAGTTTAGCTAAAACCTCAACTGATTAAAACAAACCAGTGGTGAGCAGCTAATAAGACTACCTTCAAAATAAACTAAGAACAAATAAAAGAACATCAGTCCTAATAGAAAGACTCAAAAACATTTAAAATATGTAGTTTCCAGTGTTCAAAATAATAGAACAGAAGAAACAGCATTATTTAGTTTGGTACCTGCATCCACTAATTGCCACACCATTCTTAACCACAAATTTGGTAACATCATGAGAGTTCCTAGAGGAAGGTAAAGTTAAACACTGTGCTTTCTTTTCACGAGGTCTGCCTTGGTCTTTCACATCGTAACATCTGATGATATTTCGGGTAGAAATCCACAACTGTTTATCCACAAACTGCATCCATGGTAACAGTCTGAATTAAAACACGAAACAAAATAAACAAGCAAAACAACAATATAATTATCAATGTGTTTGACTATGTTGAAAATTAGTTATCCAATAAGATGTGTAGAAATTAAAAAAAAAAAAGTTTCAATAATAGCCTCTACATTTTATGAAAGTTTCAAATGAACATTTAAAGATCTTCAACTTTGTAGAAACAAATCCATGAACTTTGAAGTAATCGAAGGCATAAACATAAAACATATCAATTTCAGTACCTTGTACCATTCCGATGTAGAATTTTTTCTTGGTAATGTTTATGACACCATCTACTAGAGATTCTACATTGCTCTTTCAAGGACTTCTTGTTCCTGAAAGTGTAGACAATTAGAAGTTTAAAATGTATTCACACAAATAACTATTCATGCCATTACATGTAAGATGTTATCCAGATCCAGCTATAATTTATGTTGTTTTAACCGATTAAAAAAATATCAAGTGCACAGTGTGGCCAGAAATAGTTTTGATTGTAGCAGGGTGAGGTATAGAACAACACGTGTACTGTCTTTTGCTATAGAGCTAGCTATGAGGTGTAGAGATTTGAATCCCAGTGGATGGTAACATTTGGCGCCCAACTTAAATAACATAATGATAGTTTAAACTTATTTGTTTAACAAATACACACCAACACATACAAGTCAACACAATAAATTATAAAGAAATGGTAAAAGGGTCAAACCACAAGTTCTTAAACTTATTTCTTACACACGATGACGAGATACTGCTATCTCACCCTGGGATTGAATAATTAGTTTCAACCACCCCTGTGTATGCCGTATAGAACTTTCTAACCTGAGTTGCCTTACTGTAGTCTGTAAACGAGGCTCTGTATTAATCGTGTGGCGCTACCTTATTGTAACAATTCGATCACTTTTGAACAAAGTCTGTTATGGTTTCCAACATATATCAACAACATGGTGCATACATTGAAGTTATCATTTATATACAAATGGGTCACCATTTCTCTTAGCTTATTAGGGCTACAATATGACGTATGAACCCACTATTCACATCCTGGATCTGTGACAACTTGTTAACTAAACATTTAACCCATATGGCATATAGTTCAAGACCACTGGTAAGAAAGTTTCGTATTTTGTAAATTAGATGTATTGATTTATCTAAATTGGAAATCTTCCAGACAATTTTTAGAAATCGATTGACTTTAACACCTATTTTTTCACGACCAGTATACTTTTATTTAACAAATATCAAGTGGTGTCATTGATTTGACAGGCGTGTTTTACCAGAACTATCTGCGTGTGGTATTGGTTTATTGTTTTACCCAACGTATGTCCATTTTTTTAAATTTCTTGCTGGATGATATATTGTTGACTTTGTAAACAAAACATCTTGTGATAAAGGTGGAGCATGCCCAAACGAAAAGCGTTAACAATGCAATCTGATACCGTCAGATAGAACCCTAGGTATTCTGCGGGATACTAGAGGTCCTCGGTCAAGTTACAAGGTGTCTACATGATTATCAACTTATTATTGAATAGTGAGGAAATATATTGAATGTAGATCTATCTGTTTAGTGCTGTTAATTGTTACACACTGCCCTTACCTGTGATTTTGTGAATCTGTTGAACCAATGAGAAAACTTTGCCTGCTGTATTTGAGCCACACACTGTCAGTCTGTACCAAGACCTTTAGTTTCCTACACACCTGACACAACCTGCTCAGACTCTGGATATCACAGCAATCGAGTATGAGGAAAAGTACGTCATCGGGTAATTCTGTTAATGAAATCCGTCCACTTTTCTTGCAATTTTCATGTCCAGTTCCAGTCACATCCCAGTTTGTTGCCAGGGTGTGCGAAACTGACATATCTGGTCTGCCTGACGTTCTTTCGGCCATGGCAAGTGCTCGTATCGAACCTCAAATCACAACTTATAAAGTAGAAACAGCAATTGCCTGTAATTTTCATTTTAATTATAGATTCACGGGTAATATTTCAAAATGTCAAAATGTTTGGTGAAACTTGGTCAGCCATTTTGTATACAAACACTAAACTTTTGTCGACTATCAACGTCGTCTTCGTAAATGGTATTGTAAGAGTTATCTGCTTAGACGTAGTATTTATATACTAGCGTAGCTATATGCTACTTGTCTTTCAATTTAAAGCTGTGTTAAACTGGTTTATAGGACCGTGTTAATATATAGGACTCTGCAGACATGTGTCCTTGCCATGATGAAAAAAGTTCCCCGTCTATTCCTGGAATAATACACGACAATGCACAAACATGAACATAACAAATCAAACACAAGTCGGTGTTAGTCGTGTGAATTTTAAAATGCACATCGAAATAAAGTAATAATTTGATAAAGTAGTAACATGCTAATTTAACATGAACACAGAACGATGAACGGTAACCGAAAAGTGAACGAAAGAAAAGATAATACTACTTGGACAAATGCATGGATCGACATGTGCACAAAACGAAAACAAATAGATCAAACAGAAGTAGTTGTTATAGGTATAGTGTTGTTTATCAAGTACAGCATGTTTAGTATAATGGTATAAAACTATATTATAAAACATGTATTAAAGACAAACTATTTCCTATATAACCATGTGACACACGGACTTAGAAGGGTGGGGTTACCGGCATCCCGTCCCTTTATAGTTTGGCCAAACCCTTTTTGTGCCAATTATATAGAGAGATGCTCCCTTGATTAAATGTAATAGTAATTTGAAACATCCCTGATAAAGGAAAAACATATCTCTGAACTTATTGAAGTAACGCGCTTTTGTGAGAACGATTGGCGATGGAGCTGTGTTCACTGTTGTCGAACATTTCAAGATAATATTACTTTTCCACGTTCACAAAGTACACCAGGATACACTGAACGCCAATCATGTTGCAGAAAAAGAGTACCCCGTGCTCTGGGAAATTATAAGATGATTGAACATGAAACATTCCTGATGTTTCATTGAGCAAGAAACTTTACCCTCATTGCTTAGAATTGGTTCGTTACAGGAACGGATTCGAGCAAATTGACTATTTTTTCAGTCGAACTAAAATAAACCAAATATGATTGTCAAGCATAATTTCCCCCTTGAGCAACATGTGATGAATACATTGAAGATTGAACACAATATACACGACTCGAAATGGCATATGGCTTAATTAAGGTATTTCACACTACACATATGTGAGGCAATTTTAAGGTCATGACGAACCTCCATTTAGAGTTTGAGGATGGTAGTAATAGTGGTGACTTAAAGTTTCCAGTTAAACATGTCTCCACCTGACTGCAGTGGTTCACTTGATTAGTTATATGGACGATATATAGAATGAGTTATGCAGTTATAAAGATGTACTTATTTATTCGTAAGTTCAAGTGATGTCTGTTGTAAACTATTTGCATTCAATGTTATGACAATGATTTCACGATGACATTTAATCTGATGACCTCAATATCAATGGGGATCGACTTCTAGTCATGACCAACCTCAATGCCAAGTTGGAAAACTGTATACGATCCTAGCGTTCTCCAGTTAGCAGTGGGACAAGCTTGTTTGTGTTAACGGTCACCTTGACCTGCGATCTAATGGCCTCACTATCAATATGGATCGTCTTCTAGTCATGTCCAACCTGCCTGCACATTGTGAAGACTGAAATCTAAGCGTTCTCCAATCAATCGGACAATCCTTCGGTGTTAAAGGTCATCGTGACCTTGACGTTTGACCTAAATATGCATAAGGGTCGTCATCTGATCTTAGCAAAATTCACTGGGAAGTTTAAGGTATGTAGGTTCAAGTGCTAGCCAGTTATCAAACTTTACGACGGACGAACGGACCGTTTGCCCGACCTACAGACAGGTGCAAAGCAACGTACCACCCACTGTTCGAATTACAATAGGTGACTTTGTTGTTATAACATATGAGAAAAAGTGATACATTTGAATCGAAGACGTAGATACGGCAGACCAAGATGAGTACGTTGCGTGTATTGAAAAGTGTGGGAAAATAGAAGTTTGTATTAGGTGGCAAAGAAGTGAGAATAACATCTAGGTTGAAAACATAGATGCTTTGAAGATAATTGAAGAGCCTAAAAACCCGAGGCAGAAACGAAGGGAGTTTCTCTGCGAGTAAGGAGATCATTTAATTCCTTTTGGACTTCAAGTTTTTCAATGTGTCATTTAGACAAGACATGTGGACAAGCGTTTATGAGTTATCAATATATGTAACGCATATGTACGCGTTTTGTACGAAACAGGGAAAAACATGACTTTTCTTACACTTATAAAGTTTCTGCTCGATGTTTATAATTGATATGTTTATGTTGATTAATTGCTTTAGTCTGGTAAACAAATAAAGATGTCAGTTCATGTTTATATATTCTTTTCTGTTTTTATTGATGAATGATGATCATGGAAACCATCTTTTAAAACTCAAAATAAATTCCTCATGTAAATTTTCAAATAACGTTTCATTACTTTTGAAACTTTCAAATATAACACCAGTTTCAGTATGCTTAAGTCATTTAAATTACGATCCGTTTGTCCTCGTTTACGGGACAAGATAATGTATTGATGACCTGCACGTAACACACGTGACACTTGTGTTACTGTGTTGAGGTATATAACATTAACAAAGAGAGACAGCGTGCCGCAGTGGGTAGCGCGTCTGACTCGTGATCGGTGGTTACCTGTCAGTCGTGAGTTCGAGCCCCATCAAAGGCCTCCGTAGTTTCATTGAGCAAGAAACTTTACTCTTATTGCTTAGTACTGGTTGGTTCCAGGAACGGATTCGAGCGTGATTTACATAAACAAAAAATGCTTGTTTCACAATCGAACTAAAATAAATGAGTATAAACTAACAAAGCCACTATGCAGTTAACAATATTCAAATGTATCGTTTAATGTGATTCAACAAAATAATGACAAACATTACAACACAATAATGTTAACGCGACACGGCGCACTGATACGAGCCTGGCTCAGAGTGTGCAACCATACCCCTTTTGCCCAACAGTTCTATTAAGAGGCTGACAATGGGGTCCGAGGTAGTACTGGCCACAATTAATTCAGGTACCCACTGACAGCCGAGTCCAGACTCACATCCACAGTGACCATTGGCCGTTTCCAGAGGTCCACAATGCTCATCTAACACACGATACTTCTCACACACACCTACAGGAGTTAAAGATATTACTGAAAATTAACATTTCTCCCATGTACTGTACACGTTTCGAATTTCAAACAAATTAACTTGTCAAATAAGTTTAACGACATTATGCCAGATCTTCAAAAAAGAAATACACACAATAAAGTAAAAGGAAATAAGCGCCCTGTGGGACATCTTGATTTGTCAGTGTCTTAAATTGATGCTAGTTCACACGAACACGCGCCACAGAATGAAATGCGTATTTATACCTGTGTCACGTTTGGCTGATTCTGGTAATAGCTCTAGTTGTCGTTTGCTGACCACCATAAACTCTGGTTCTATGTAACAACATTCTCCCGTCCCACAGTCTGTGTCACCCGTACATACTGCTGCCTGTAACATAATTTAACCGTACTAATTTACTATAGTGACCGTTTCCTAGAAACTATCAAAGTTCAGTCCAATGTGTCATACCTACATATCATGTTGTATTAATTACATGCACAGAACATACAACTGCTCATATCTTACACACAAGTCATATCAAATCTGCAACGGTTTAGCCGTCAAATATTGGTCAAAGGTGTACAACTTACAAATATTGAAAAAAATGTTCGATAGAAAGTAGATTTTTTTATGAAGAAAAGTATACATATTGTTAATCTAAAAGGCTAAAAAGGATAAATAGAAATGTTAATAAATGTTTGAACCATACATTACTTTGCTAATTTGTGGTTGTGCATGTTTCTTGAGTGTTCAATATAAAACCCTTAATATATGACCAGCTAGTTAACAGGCAGACACTGAAACAGTGGAGTGGCCTTTATTATATCTCCTATCGAGGGTTCTATCTATATACAATTCTAGTGAAACAAGTTCTTGGTAAAACATTGGACAATAAAGCTTATGTCAGGGTTTGGAGGGGGGGGGGGGGGGTAATTCAACACAAGGAATATTATAGACACTTGCCTATTTAGGTATCCACACCATTGCTACATGGACATACATGTATTTTAATGTTATAAAGTGTCTAACTTGTATATACAATATACATACATGAAAAGAGAGATTAAAGCTATGGTCAATGAAAGGTGAAGATACTGTTAAATTCATGGTTTCAGACTATAGCCATGGACTTGTAAATAAACACTTTCATACACAATTAATCCATCTATTTATATTTCTTTAACAATGCAATGTCATACAACGCAACACATATACCTGCGCACTTGTCATGCTACAGGCAAGTTACTTGTGGATACAATACAATGATAATCCCAAAGGCACATGGTTCACCGTGGTGATTCTAGGCCAGTTTACAAACTTTTTCTTGAGCAAACAAAGGGTCCAACAATTGTAAAAGGAAAACATGGGCACGGCGTGAACTTAAATCACAACTTCCTGTACTCGGTTGATTATTTGTATTTGTTGTAAAGGCTTTAATTATTATGGTAACACTGACATCTTTAAGTAACATGGAAAGTACAGTTTGAAAGACCTGCATATTAAAAGGTTCCACCCTGGTTATGCCCTTTGGATATGTTACCTGCTTGTTTGAAATACAACTGTATTAGTGTAAAGAAGGCAATACCTGTGCAATATGATTGAATAATAAAGTTGCATGTTTACTGTGTTGCACTATATACTCTGTAATAAACAACAAGTACTAGTTACACTACACATGTCCTTTTATACATGGCTCTTCTATATGCCTCCTTATAACTCGTGAAGATTTTTATTTTAAAGACAAGTTCAATGGACCACATGGCCCGTGTGAAATGACAAATTACATAAACAAACATTACACTTATAACAAGTATGCTAAGAATTGTCCAGTTAAATTGCTGTTTTGTTTTTCTCCAATGTTCATCATATGTATGTACTTAATTTCTTTACTGTATGAATTCATTTAACAGTTTACTTATGTCAGGGGAGTTATAACATATGAGCAGTGTATAAATTAACAGACAAGTTGTATGTAAACACGAAACAAGAAACAATAAAGTAGTATTAAATTTTTCAGAATAAGTTACTTATTTAAGATAAAAGTACAAATCTCTCTGTGAAAACAAAACTTCAAATACAACTGGCAAGGTCTTCAAGAGTAGTTAATGTATGTCTATGACAATAATTCAACGATAAATGTACAAAGTTGCTATATGTTAATGTTTAAGTAATGTCACTTATTTTAACTTGCACACTTCCAATAAACACTGAGAAATTGTGCCCATCTTATTTAAGTTTGGGCTTTCATTACTTACACACAATACTGTTATCAGAAAATTAAGCTTAAATCACTAATTCAAAACATTGTTAAACTGTTATATAGATATACATAGGCCTTATTTCCTTACTTCATTAAATTTTTATGTAAGTCAGAGATTAATTAAGATCCCAATGCCAAGTTCTCCTAATTAAACAGTTTTCTCTGAACATAATTAAACTTTCACACAATATAACACTAAATCAAGGGTAAATTGTTAAAGATGATGTAATCGATATTGTGTTATTTTCTTTTTAATTATAACAATGTAAAAATAAATCTCCTAAAACTAAAAGTTATCACATATACATATACCAATATTCAAATACTCTATATCAGCTTCCAATGCCAAGTTCCATGTTTAGTAATAGTTCTTTCTAGACTTATAAATATATCATAAATTAACATAATTAAACTGTCATGAATTATAAAACTAAAAATGTCCAATACAAGAAGGGCAACTCTGTTGAGAATATAAAATGGTTAACAGAGTTAAACCCCATTACATATCACTTTATGTTTGAAGCATATTTAGGGATCACATTACATTTTCATTGATTGTAAATTTCCTCTTTTTTTCCACATGTAAGAATGTTTAAGTAAAATAAGAGTCCCACCTTGGCTTATATACTTGCAATTGTTCAAGAAAATCAAAGCACTTTACATCTGTCTATGATGTCATTTTGCTGCTGTTTTAAAGCAGACTAACTACAAATTGACAGAACAGAACAGACATTTTATTTGTAAAGACTTGTACATATATACATCGTCATACAAAACATTTAATACAACTATATACATCTGACATACAATTATAATCAATATATAATGTACATTTATTTTAATCAACAGTGAAGAAGCCGTGGTGCAGATTTGTTCACTCAAAAGACATTAAGTCTGATTAATTCAAAATTTTAATTAAAGTAACTAAGCCTGATTAACTCATAATTTTAATTAAAGTAACTAAGCCTGATTAACTCATAATTT
>ENA-OREC01001600-OREC01001600.1-marine-metagenome-genome-assembly--contig:-NODE-1600-length-11644-cov-11.769863_pt1 | contig 11644 bp, 3 predicted proteins | sample MGYA00248626_ERZ508543 | MGnify/ENA primary metagenome ERZ508543 (study PRJEB26211, sample SAMN05518279) | marine metagenome | isolation source: Puget Sound, Washington, USA | host: Bankia setacea... | reverse complement strand
CTAGACCTAGATCTTAGACATGTCGGCTCAATGTAACATTTAAATTAATAACAAATGTACTTTTTTCTATTTAACTCACTTCCCAAATTATGGCAAATTGTTTAATGGAAAATTGATGAACGAAAGAACGCGTTATGCATGATTTAGCTCTAGTTTAATTGAAATTTGTCAGGTAAAATTGTTCGAGATACGTAAAATACATTAATTTAAAGTTTGATGTTATCTTGGTGTTTTTTTTATAAGAAAACCTGTTTCTGTGATTCAGTCTTATCTTATGTGTGGAGTGTTACTAACGGGTTAATTAAGGCGACATGTGCTTAGTACCTTTCAATTAACGGAGTGACTCGAGCCTAGGATATACTCGTATCACATTCATTAAATCCCGTGCCATGCGGACAGAATGTTTACAGGTGCGCTATAGTTGAGGAAACCATTCAAACACGTGGCATCATTAACATTATTCGAATTTTAGTCTGATATATGTATCACTAAGAATAGATCTACCTAGAGTTTTCGATTTAGCATTTACTATAAAATATCCACAGGGTTCGATAAAGCGCAGCTAAAATAGTTGAGTTTATTGTTAGATAAAAGGAATCGCTAAAGTTTTATTGTTAAAACCCTTTCGAATTCTACTCCAAACGCGGTATAATGGTTCCCAAGAATGACTGTTCTTGTATAATTAAATGTGTGCCCGCTTTGATGATTGAAATCTGGAAAATAATGATGCCGGATTATCTAATCTAAGCCTTTGAAAAGTCTGGTTGTGCAATACACATGTATACATTGAATTAAACCATGAGATCTGCTTAAAGACACGCCCTTATATTCTTAGTTTACGGTTGCTTTTGTTCTGTATCCAACACATGCGTCTTATGACTCTTAAACAATATATTAGTCAGAAATTCTCAAATATGAATACCAAAAGTACATAGAACGCAGCGAAAGTCTAACAGTTTAAATAGTTCTTATCAGTAAATATAGTAAATGGCTAGCGTCGTGTTTGACAATTTAATAGTTCGGCAATTGGTCTTAGGATAAATTGGACATAACCCGTGTAACAGGAGAATTATTGCTGTATAGAAAACTCTGTAACTTTCCAATATATTGAGTTGTTGATTCATTGTTTGATGTATTTCTCTTTTCAGCCGAGAATGTCTGTCATCCATGTAAACAACCATTGACATTTGAAAGTCTTCTGGACAGCTTCTGTTGGGCAAACTTTGGTAAGTATTCACACACAACAGTGTCCGAACACATAACATCCAACGGTTTGTTTAACGTGTTATAGCCTCATTCCAAACAAAGTATGCTTACCTGTGTTGTATGTATTATATGTCACCTTCACAGTAATTGTCCCTGTATCTGGTGATTATTTTAGAAACACGTAGTGACTCAATACTCTTTTTAATATAATAATTAATATATTTAAAAGGTTGATTAAATACAGAACCGTTCGACTGTCAGAGTCTCGATGCTTGGGTCTAGTTCGTGTGGCTCTCCCCAACCATGAAAGATAAGCTCATATCAAACTAAGATTTACAAAGCTACACGTATACACTGACCTATGAAGGGTACTAAGAGGTTAGTCATAAAGCAATAGGCAATATCATGGTATAACATAAATACCGGTAGTTCTCAGACTCCTTTCTACGTATCACTTGCGTTAATAATGCACCTCGTGTAAACAACCCTGATGGTAAGTCACTAGCATTCCGTAACAAACCACGTGATCAGACGTCTTTGGGTGTTCTGGAAGACTTTCGGGTATAGACGTGACTGGAAATGAATTAAGAAGTATGTCAAGTGTGACTCTTGTATGGTTTGCCACAATGATAGATGTGTTATCATGACAGCCGTTATATGCCACTGAAATATTACTCGTAAAAACGTAAAACAAACACGCTCCGTAAACAAAGTCTTTACGCAGTTTGCAACATCGTTTGTTTACAAGGTTTGACAATTTTGTGGTTTTTATTTGACGACACTTCAGTAGTTAAGATAAAAGATTAACAAGCTACATCAAGGCGTCAGCTGATATCTCACATCAATGAAAGGACGTTAACATGATGTAGGGTGACCACAAATTCCACAGAGAACCCTAAACCGGTGAAACAACCAATACAACCAAGGCTGAAGCACTTCTATCAGGGACTTCTTGTACAAACAGCAGACATAACATAAAGGAAATAAAGGAACGGAACACAGGCTCAAGGTTATAATAGCGATATAAAACCCAAACCAATAAGATATCTACAACATCAGTGGTAAAAAACAGAGCGGAATAAAATGTCTCAATTCATAAAACAAGGTTTACCATTGCACTTGTTTCTTTGCGTTTTTGTAAGTCATAAGTTATATTGGTGGTTGCCACGAAAGCATATCTATAGTCTTGTAAATGATGGCTCTTATCTCATACTAACACAGAGGTGGAATCCTCAGTCGTGGTTTTATGAAAACGAAATGTAAACCTTAATAAGAAAAAAGAGCAATAAAAAAGAAAGAAAGGAAAACTATACAACTCTTTTTGCGATGATACGTATTGTAACAGGTGCTACTATAGATCATAGATGGTAAACTTTACATTTTGTCAAAAAAGGTATTTTTCATATACGACTTCATTTCATCGTTCTATGTCATTTACTATATAGTTATCAAATTATGACTTAAATCAGGCGAAACGATACACATTCATATTACTGTTAGATTCAACAATATCCGGATTTCAATAATACCAATGTAAGATAAAAGTACCCTTTTGGAACGTGTTTCTCTTATATTTCTCAAAATAAAAATGTGTGTGTGTTTTTTTTGCATTTTCCGCATTTTTTATTCAACAAAAAACATGGCGATCTGTGGCATTTTTATAGAAGCCGTATCAAATTAACATTATATTAAGCTCGAATCCTATCAGACATGCATACTAAATTGACAATGCGGTTCCAAAAATGGCTCAGGATAATTGAACTTTTCTGATAATATGGACACCTGTTTAGTCGCACTTTTTGTTGCATAAATTATTCACACATTACAAAACATTCCACTTTGATCTCACAAGAGACTTAAAACTGGGAAAAAAACCGTCGTTGAATTCAATGATAATAATGTTGCCATGTTTTGTTTATAATTTTGAATAAGAAAATAAAAGTCGAAGGCGAATACAGCATGCACAAATCTGACAAGGATTGAGCGTGTAACCATTTAAAGTAGTTACAACTAGCTCAGCATTGCGTATTGCAAGTATTACTTACAGGAAAAGAAAACCAAGCTTTTTAAAAACACCTCATGCTTTAAAACGGGGTAAAGAAGAGACACACATGTTTTATATAATATATTTTAATGAGATTTGCAGAGTGGCTAAGTTAAGTTGCTAGGCACGTGCATACATAGATTCACATCGAAACAAAGTTAAACAAAGCTGACTATGTATGTGAACTGAGCGTGATTAGTTGTACTGGAATTTATCTGACAAATACATTATTAAAATTACACACTGCAATACAATGAAGCAAACACATCAACTTATTCAAACCTTTGAGTTTCTTTATTTGAGAACAGTTTACCTTATCACAGCAGAAACAAGCTTGGCTCGAGGACACATGAGGATCGCATCGCCTGATCATAAACCAAACAGCAATGAGCATCAATGGCGCCTTTTGATGAATCGATGCACACAAAGAATGTTAGAAAAAACATGATTGAGGATTAACAAATACCGCTTTGACAAAAAGATTATGACGAAAGATGTAATAGACTGTCTATTCGCATACCTTTTTTGTTAATGATTGGATAGTACAATCAGGGTCACTTTCTTGTTTTAATGCTTGGCCTCAAGAAATGAAAAAAAAACTATTTTGTTTAATGTTTATTTTTGAGGCAAATTCTCAGTCATTTACAAACATGTACATGTACATAACATGGCGGTCTTTGTCTGCAAGGACGAGTGGATGCACCATGCCCATTGGCTGAATAGACAAGTATATTGTCTCTCTGTTATATAATCCAAACCCCATGCCTTTAAAATCAAGACAAATAAAAAATTTTTATTGGAATGCAGACTATTTAAATATACAACCCACGTGACGACACTGTATCTGAAGATTATCTCACTGAACACCGATTATTGATATTCCCTTCCTCATTGTTTGTTCAGTGCTGTCTACGAGCATCTGCAGTTTTGCATAGGATATTGTTGAAGCAGTTTTTAGCTTGTTCTACTATGAAAAAGGTCTGAATTTATTTTAATTGTTCAGAGCGTCAACTTTTTTTGCGCCGGGTGACGTAGTTTCAGTCATGCAGTGACGTCAGCATGTTACCAACCAGCACACGCGGTAAAATAAGTGGTTATGTTACACGGGCGAGTTTGCTGATAATTGGCAATTAGACCAGACAACCAGAAACCAGTTTAGCTAATGTTTTCATGAGATAGAAGACTTGATTCTTCTAACAGCAATTCAATGTATGTAATTGGTTTATAAGATTGTCTGCTGAAATACAAATCAGCGAACATTCTAGGAAAACTAAATAAAACACGTACCAAATAACCTCTAATGTCGTTAAAAGCGTTTATTGTCTTTTAAATACTCGAATCACCAGATGTAATAGAATTAACCGGTTTTAAGATTGTCCGTCTTGTCATTTGTACACTGGATTCAAAATTAACAAGCAAATTTGACTATTAAATAGTACTACCTACGTGTTGATCTGTGTATCAAGAGGCAGTGTGCATTCCCTCGTAGACCAATAACAAACAGAGTGCTTTACTGAATCACATGAGTTTGTATAAGCGAACTCTTACATTTAGATAAACACCGTGTTACGTGTTGTATAAAATGTTGTTTAATGTATATTTTCAGTTATCAAGGTCAAAATCCGCAAGTTCGTCCACGATTCACTTGGAGACAAAAAGTTAATAACCAAAGGAAAGTTGAAGTTTTATAAACCTAGACCAGGCCCATCTAGAAAAGAAGCCAACAAGATGGAGTTTACCATAACGGATGGTTCTAGATGTGAATGCGATGCTGTCACCAAACCAGGCAAAAGTACGTTGATCATGGGTTCTAAGCAAGGCGATCGTTACGTCATCACCTATATCAGCGATTGGTCCAAGCGGAAAGAATTTAAACGGGCGATAAGGGCGATACGGAAAGGACATGACTGTAAGAAACAAATTGAAGAGATAGCTGGACAGACTGATGCAAACAATGGTGGACTAAGCACTGGCAGTAAACCTGGGGAAGTAGATGTACCCATACCTGGTGACGTGATTGATGAACCCGATAAAAAGGAAGACAAGGATAAGAATAGAAACAAATCCAACAAAAAGGACAAAAAGAAGAAGAAGAAGAAGAAAAAGAAAGATGATAAGTCGTCGGAAGAAGCTGAACCCAAAATAGGTAATAACATACCTGATCATTAAAACACAAAGCACCACATTCTACGAGTCCATTTGAATGTGTTTTAAATCAAGCATATTCAGGAATCAAATGGTTTAGAATATTAATTATACCACCTTAATTGGGACATGATTGAAATGGAGAACCCACATTCAAATCTGCTTATATTCAAGACTTTGTACCATTAGTTATAGACTCAATTTCTCATCTGTTATTCTATACATTAATTTACCAATAACATCTGGCGAAAGGTTATATATATATCTCTCAATTGTGTGTTATTTTGTATTTGTATCGATATCAGCTGGTGATTCAAGAGGCACCTAGACTAAATCCAAAATGATCATAATGTACAGCGAACAGCTGATGTGTAGATTGTGGATGATAAACGTATATAGGGAAACTATTCCATGCGTTCAGTACGAGGTTGTTCTATATATATTGTATTTGAAACAGTAAGAGTCTTTCATTGTCCTTCAATTGTTCCCAATTTATACAAAGGCCTCGTTTGTATGGTATACTTTTTTCTTTTTTACAGTTGGTATTGCGTGTATACAGTGTAAACAACCCCTGGTGTTTGACCATTTGACAAACGTCTATTGTGCGGCACAGTTCGGTAAGTTATGGCTATATCCTCTCTGTGGGAGATTCATTTTGTATATTCTCAACCTCGTTTGTCATTAAATCTACAGCAAGAATAGTGCGAGACGCAATGTAGAAGGAATGGCATCTAGATTGCAAAGAACTTTTCAATTGTATTAAAACTGTTTTTGTTAAAGTTCCTTATTCAAAAACGAAAAGTATTTTTTTATTACATGAAACAATTTTTATTCTCTAGGTTATCAAGAAGAAATAACATACATTAAACCTTAAAGAGTGTATGCTATAAACCTATTAACAATTGAAGTCCTCAATGTATGCTTCCGTTATTTCAGTGTTGAAGTTCAAGGTGGCGAAAATAAAGACCGACGAGAACGGTGATAGGAAGCTTATTGCTAACAAGATAAATCCCAAAGACTTCTACCGTCAGGAAGGGCTCTCCAAGAGGGATATGAGAAAGCTCCAACCAGTCATTGACGGAAGCAACAGCTGTGATTGTTTTAAAGCCAAGAAAGGCAGTACGCTCTTCCTTATGGGAGAAAAGAAAGGTGGACGAGATGTCATAACATACCTGAGTGAGATTGAACGGGACAGTGAGTTTAAACGATTCACAAGGGCAATAAGGAAAGGGTACGACTGTGGTGAACATACGACCGTAGGCATGCCATAACCACCGAAATGCGTGTCAAATATCAGTCACTAAACTCTGTGTAAAATATACATTCTCGCTGAAGAGAGTAAAGACTTAACATGCTTACGGAAGAGAGTCAAAGACACTTGTTAGAGTAGTGTTGAACGTGATATAAGGTTGTGATAGAAAACTAGCAATGGCACTCTGAGATGTGTGTGCTGTACCCCAAATCCAGTATTTTATGTGTTGACAGTGTAAGCACGTGTACATAGGTCAGAGGTCAACAAATAGTGGTCAGATGCCATATCGAGTGGCTGGAAATTTGTGTGAAACGAGATGTGTTTGAAATGGGCAATACACATCTATAAAGAGACACTTTTGTCGACTTGGACGGCACGATAAAGTGAACTGACTGTTGGAAGTACGTGTATAAGATACGTGTATATACGAAAAATGACTTGTAGATACATGCATACGGCAAACGTGTATATACGATTTTAACCACCTGGGACCCAGAGACACTATTGGTGCGATAATTGGGGTACCTGCTTTGTAATTGGTGTTTTTACGTTTATGACATTAGCTGATACGGCGCCCTCGTGAGAAACTCTACGAAAGGTGCACCGACCCCTGACTTACAGCTTTCTTGTTCTTACATGTTTTAGCATTGTGTGTATTGTAATTATACGTTATCACGTGACAGTGAGTGTTGTGGACATGTGTTTGTGGTGTTTACGATGTTTCTGCTATTTTAGACAAGACATGGGCAGACATTCTCGGCGATTTATGTTACACCTGTAGATTACCTGGGCAGACATGTTGTAGATGGCATAAACTTCTCAGTGTCAAGATACACTTCAACCGTTAAATGTCCGTTCTTGTTGAAACCGTGATGTGTTCTGCAGAAAGTCTGTTGTAAATTAATTATGATTTATTGCGATTTTAATGTCTCATAACTCTGAGGTTATTTACATTCTTGACTCTGATAACGGTATAGGAGATCTGTTTAAAACACACGAGCACGCTCTGCTAGTTTATTGTTGAGATACCTGACGAGGAGTAGAGGAATGTTAGCATGCTTTATACACACACAAATATGATTAAACATTTAATGTTTGGTTTATCAATATCTTTGATAACTTGGATAAATAGACTTGTTACCAGACTTAGATGGTTTCTGTTTTACCTCAAGCCCCAAGGAAGAGTCTTATCTTCTAGACGAGTGCCATGATGTTTACGCTTTATTTTATAGTTTTATCGTACATGTGCGTTGGTGAATCAATTCATTGGAATAAACGTAGATATTGAGCAAGTAATTCCTGATGTCGAGCATACAACACAAAAGTGGAGTATATGTACCGGTAATACATGAACATTGAACGCATTGCAATATTTATATTTGCAGACGATTTATTATAACACATGTACATGTAATACAAACACCATTGTTGATTTTTTTGGAAACGTTTCAAGGATTAAACAGGTGTGTTCAAATTCCTGAGCTTACAATGACTCATGAAGCCTCAAAGACAGATACAACTTATCTTTACGTACATCAAATACCTCATTCACAATCATGATCATTTGCGGTTGTTTAGTTACCTGTTATACAAAAGCTACATGTTACATAAGTTGCACTCTAGTTACATTCAGTACGAGCCTTTATAAGAGTGGTAGTACATTTATCAATGCCTGGTGTCAGTGGATTTCACCGACCTGGGGGTATTAACTAACCTTGTTATAACGAGATTTATATTCGTGACTACATGGTCCATTTTTTTGTATGACACGCTACTTTTTTTCAGCAAAATCATGACATATTGTACGGAAGGCAGTTTCAACCATAGACGCAACCTGTTTTACAATGTGTGATATTTGTTGAGACAATGCCGGCAAACAAAATTAAAGGCAAAAGAAGACTTAAAACGAAAAATGTACATGAAAACAAAACGGTTCTTTCCTTCAAGCAGCTTTGAAACTCCGACAATCGACAGCTTAGCTTGGTACAGGTGGACTTAAGCCGAAGTCTCATCTTTTCAAGGCGGGCAAAACCAAACGTCTGTTTTAGAATGGCGCTTTACTACTAAATGCTTACAAAATGTTACCTGATATTCGACTATCATTCAAGGCGCGTATGATAACTGCTAACTAAGGAATTCTACCACAAAGGTACAGGGGTTTTGTCTGCCTTGTAAACAATGATGAGTCGGCTTCAGACCAACTGTACCAAACTGAGCAGTCCTACATTCAGGGAGATTGTCGGAGTTTGTCCGGTTGCCTCCTTTTTCACATATTTGTAATGATTCTGCGAGTACAGGTTGGTTTTACGTGCATATGGCAAACACAGGATAAGAAATACACGTCAAATCCATAATTTCGTAATTTAAATGGATATAATTAGCTAGGTGATCGGATGGACCGTGACTAATTTGCTAGACATTGTTCGAAAAGAGGTACATTGAAGGCAGCACTTGAGCAATAAAGGGTACATAGAACATACTTGAAACTATCCGCGGTAAAAAACGAAACGGTCAGACGTCAGACGATAAAAATCCTATCATTGTGCAAGCATTATAACCTGCAAACCGTAGAAACGTGATGGCCCGGGAGCTGTCATTAATTCATTGGATATTTTGACATCTGCCAATCAGTGTCATATTAACATAAAGTGGAATTAATTAACACACAACACAAAGACTGGGTTGGTGTACATAGTCTCTTAATAGATACATAAACAAACAGTGCAGTGCCATCGAGGAATGTATGTTCAACACTTATCTATCCGTAAAATAAACTCCCCCCGTGTTTACTGAAACATTAGCAAAATTGTTCAGTTTGTTTTCCTCGTATCAAACGGTATTTACGCAGTGAGTTTGCTTTTTAAAGGGTTTACAGTCGGTTAACATACCCAGACGTCAAGATAATCCGGAGATTGGCGCTCGTGGGTTTGCATGTCGTTAGTTTCTATTCACACTCGAAGAAACCTTTAGAATAGCACACAGCGCATATGTCGGTTATTTCTGACACGCACATAACTCTCGCCATACCTTAAATGGTTTTTGATTCACGTTGCGATCATTTTGTGACTCCAAGGCATCGAGACCACACATAAATGGAACGCTGCAGAAATGATTCTTTTGCGTATTGGTTAAATAAGAAGTTTCGTTCAGACCTCTTTATAGATCTTACGAAGACAAACTCATCCACCGACATTTGTATTTGACGATACTATGGAAATCGAAGGTTTAGCGGAAAGTTACGTTAGCTTTCTAATCAACGCTAAAACTATCTCTGCGAAACCGAAACATAGCCTGTCCGGAATACGAATCTCCAACCCTCGGACAAACAGACAGATATTTCCATAGTATCCGTCTAGTTATTCTTCGATTTCAATATTTCACGATGATCTTTAATCTATAATGTATTTATTTGAGCAAAAACAGTACAACTTTATGTCAAGTCTATGATTACTGTTACATGTAGCTTGACTTGTGAATAAGGCAGTGAAAATGGTATGACCAAAAGTTAAATCATGAACCGAAGGAGTCGAATTTCGAACGTTATGCTTTCATTGACGGTGACGATGGAAAACGGCACTCTTTCGTTTCTAGTTGGAATAACTTTGACATACAATGTATTTCATTTTATGAACACATTTTCAGCATTATAATTTCGCACACGTTTTTTGATAAACACTACACTACAGACGGCGTTAAACAAATCATGTGATATTTTACCGTTTAAGACGTCATTCTTGTTTTAGTGTGACGCAGTACTTAGCTATTAGTGCGTCTGTTTCATAATCGTTAAGTCGTGCGTGAAGTCAAAACCCTATCAAAGGCATTCGTGGTCTCCTTAAGTAAGAAACATAATCCACATTGCTCAGTACTGGTTGGTTTAAGGAACAGACCAGAGCGCGATGTACATAGGCAGAATTGCTAGTTTCAAAATCAACTAAAATCAATTAGTACTAACTACACGTACATTAAATAGACGACGTCTTGTATTAAGGGTTCACATACTATCGAGGAAAGAGCATTATATATTCACAATACGCTTACACTCACGTTCACTGTAATCTCATATATCAACAAGCATATCAAAACAAAACAGTATTAACATTTTGTAGTGTTCTACCATTTATTTGAACACACAGGTAAATCTAAATCATACATCAAAACAATTCATGACACAAACTCCGCAGATTCTTTGCTTTATCTCGTGTTTATTCAGCTTAGAATTTACACCTTCACTGTTGAATATACTTCTAAAGACATACAGTGATTGGCATGATACTTTAACCTTAAACATATTGTGAAACATTAATTTGATGGGTAGAGGAAACTCAAATGCAGTGATATATATACAAACTCCTTGCCTAAACGTATTGTATCTAGACACTATACAAAACTATCTACAAAGTGTCTAGATTTGGATGGAGCAAAGGAATAAATGTATGTGTACAATTTCTTAACATATGTTCTTTTGTCAAATATCTTACAAACATTCACAATTATGTACCTTTACTTCTCAAAATGTTTCAGGACAACTGTGTATCTTTTGCTATGAAATACAGTTTTGTCATGAGATCTTTGCACAGACATTATGTTCAACAATATCGCTGGGAACAGAAAAAACCTTTATCTGCCAAACTCCAACATTCAATTCACTAGCCCACACATCCTAGGACTCCATGCAGCATCGAGCCTTTGAAGAGATCCTCAAATCAGTTAAATCAATTGTCCAACACATTTCTCATTTCTTCTTCTTCCCGCTAGGCCTATCAAAGTGTTGCTTCATGCCTCCACCTTTCTGGAAGTGGAATTTCACATTGGTGGCCGTCTCAGACACCCAGGGGGAGTCAAACTGTGTGGTATCCTGGTCCACTAGATGTGTGTACTTTGTGCGGCCAGATCGTCCAAAGTTCTTAACCTAGAAAACAAAGATATACGCTTTATTTCAAGTGTTAAGTGGCATGTACATCGATAGAATAGAATTTATTGAACACTATCAAAGA
>ENA-OREC01001599-OREC01001599.1-marine-metagenome-genome-assembly--contig:-NODE-1599-length-11647-cov-12.294987_pt1 | contig 11647 bp, 10 predicted proteins | sample MGYA00248626_ERZ508543 | MGnify/ENA primary metagenome ERZ508543 (study PRJEB26211, sample SAMN05518279) | marine metagenome | isolation source: Puget Sound, Washington, USA | host: Bankia setacea... | reverse complement strand
CAACTTATATCATTTATCCATGAATCTACATAACCATTAGTTGTATATGTAAGAAAAAACCACAGTGCATCATTTAAAATTTGGTTAGCACTTATAAGGAATAACACTGAAGGTAAATCCTTGATTATGAAATTCAACCCAGATGTTCTGACTTAGCGTTTAGACACACTGGCCCTTCAACTACCAGGAATCAAACAACACGTTAACAACAACCCGGATAGCATTGCAAGAGTAACCTACCTTTGAATAAAATGAATACAACACATATAATGATAAAAACAATCTCAGAAGAGCATGTGACATATGACGCCTATACACAAAGGTAGTCGGATTTATCAGTAATACATACCGGTTCTGAGTGTAAATCCTGATAAATGATGGGCCAGACAGAACACTGTACTGTTAACAACGTTCGTGAAGACCCCAGCATCTGTAAACCGTCTCGTGACCTCGTTGTAGTACCAGCACTTGGGACGTCGACAGGTAGACATAGGCATCTCTATATCAATTGGAGCTGCCAGGTGTTTCACTCGGATCGTACCACCTGGAATATACATATACGTTCTTAAAATTGTATCATGTTTGTTTTGATATTTTTTCTGTGGGATTGAACTTGGGTAGGAAACATTGAAACAGTGAAGTACGGGCTGTGTGGCGTCAGACAGTATGTGAATGTAAGACCCATTGGCCAATCGAATTATAAGTTCCTTCATATATAAAAAGGTTGATTCGGTCACGTTTTAGACATATAGCACGTATTTACTTTATAATGCATATTAAAACGCAGGGTAGTCATACGATGTTTTAAGCGTGTTTCATTTTGTTCACAGAGCGACTTATATAATGTGCTAGTGAAATGGGAGTAGTTCCTCACATCATAATAGTGTAGTAAATACAATCTTTGAACTATTTTCTTTAAAAGTATACAAACGCTGACCACAAAGCGTTTAAATTTAACCGAGAAAGCGGAAAGTCCCTTTAGCTTGAAGCCGTGACCATATTAGTCACCATGTCCGTGTTGGTGTCTTAACATCTTCAAGGACTCAAGTTATAAAGAGTTCATACTGGTCTTATTTGCTAACAGTGTAACTAAAACGGATGTTATTAAATAATGACCTATTGTGGAGACTTAATTACCTGTCACTTGATTATACAGGTGAACATAAGTGTACACCTGGCATTCTGGGTCTTGTCTGCCATTGTCAAGGTCCGGGGGATTCCCTCTATATTGCTCGATTTTAATCCCGACGCCATGACACTTCTGAAACTCCGCGCATTCCCATTGGTCTCGATACCTGTAAATACAGCAGTCGACAAATTTCAATATATGACGATGGCGATGACGATGATTACGATGGCGATGACGATGATAATTTAGAAACGGACAAACACAGCTTCATCCCAACAGTGCACATACTAACCAAACGTTACACACAACTATTTCAAATGTAATCCCGTCAATTCATTCTATGTTGTCGCTGTTGATTGAGGGTTCTCTCAATAGCATGAGGCAGCTCAGCAGATAAACACCGAATAGAACACTATATAGGTCATGGCAACCTATTACGTTCGTCTATACATGTATACAGTACAGTGTGTACACGGTTAAGACATTTCTAAAATCATTTGAAATTATAAAGTTAATGCACCTAAGAAAAGGGTTTCCATTTGTTGCACACTGGTTGGTTAGCGTAAAGTATTTCATTTAAATAAAACACTACATGGTTGTACAAGGGCACACATTGTACGATTTTCAATGACTAGTTTATGCTATTTGCTAAATGAGTCATCTAATAATTATCAGCTCTACTGTGGTCATTGTTGTTGTTTTCAAAAATGTATACGACATCCGTTAACATGTTTCCGAAACGACTTTTAGATGGAAGATAAGTTCTAACAAGGTCATGCATTTGATTGTTAAAATAATTAGGTAATTAACTTCAGGATACTTAACTGGGTTTAGAAGTGTTTTAAAGGGAAAACATATCACATACATCTTAAGTGGTAGTTTATCGGTTAACAGATATGTTGTTTCCGTTTATTTTCGGTTCATGTCATCAGTCAATCGTTGTCAGCATAAAGTGAGGGAATAGTTTCTGATAAAAAACCGAACAGTTCCATTGGTTCACGGAAACTGCCGAGCATGTGTACACATGAGAGTTATTGTATGAATATAGCAGTTTATGTTTATTAAAGTGGACTCTTCTGAATTTCAAGGTCAGAGGGCATCATTGGGTCAGTATATTATGTGTTTAATAGACCGTTCTGAACTCTCACAGATAAGGACAGGGTGAACAAGGTAAGTTGTGCATATTTGTAACATATAATAAGTAACATTTCTTCTTCATATATGATTAGTGTCATTTTGTCGATTAAAAACGTTTCCTATTGCGATTTGTTTTCTTTTTGATAGAATGTCTTTATATTTACAAACATTGCATGAACTAAATGCTGAATTCGACAAGACAAAATAAACATTACGTAACCGATTCGTTTTCCTTTACTAACAGTTTTAACTTTAAACAATAAAAAAGCTAGGTACGTAAGTTTCATTTATCTATACGATGTCATTGCACAACAATTTCACACACAAGGTGATAGACTAGTTTAGGAAAATAAAATCTTCTGTGTGAGAGTTCATGACTTCAAGTCAAACATATTGATCAAAGAAGAATATTGTCTTCAAATTAAGTTTCAAAGTAAAGGTCAACAATACTCTCATTTAAATCCCAAACAATACTTATTTCATCATAGTTTAACAACTATATATTATATAACTATTTATTTGCATTTTAACACATAGGTGAACACTTATAAACAAGAGAATCGCTGGAAGCGAAGAATGCTCCCAAATTGGATATTGTCTATAAAAGGCAGAACTTGTAATCCAACACCATTTGTTCACCAATACATGACAAAGAAAACCACCTTTTATGAAAAAAGGAGAGATAATTCAAGTAAAATGTTAGAGTATGGTCCTTTTCTTCTGTACTTCCTCTCATTAACATTAATGTTTGTACCAAATTTAATTTCAATCCCTTTTGTACTATCCAAAATATGGCCAGGATAAGCAACCATTATGAAAAGAAATGGTTAAGGGGAGGTAACTCAGTAATATACAGATTAGGATTATAGTTATTGTACACTGCACTTCCTCTCACTGCCATCTATCTATACATCAAGTTTCACTTCAATACCTTTGTACTTTTCAAGATATGACCCGGACAATACCTTATGAAAAAATGGTTAAGGAGAGATAACTATGTAAATATACAGGGTAGGATTATGGTTCATGTGCACTGCCCTGCCGCTGACTGCCATATATCTATAAACCAAGTTTTATTTCAATCCCATTCGTACTTTCCAAGGTATGGCCCGTACAAGCTTCCATTATGAAAAATAATAAATGGTTATGGGGAGATAAATCTGTAAATATATAGAGTATAATTATAATTCGTGTGTAATGCCTTTTCTCTCACTGCCATCTATCTATACACCAAATTTCATTTAAATCCATGGTGTACTTTCCAAGATATGGCCCGGACATGCATCAATTAGGAAAAGATATATGATTAAGGGGAGATAACTCTGTGAATATATAGAGTAGAATAATAATTCGTGTGCAATGCCTCTCACTGCCATCTATCTATACACCAAGTTTCATTTTAATCCCTATTGTACTTTCTAAGATATGGCCCGGACAGCCAACCATTATGGAAAATGGTTAAGGGGTGATAACTCATTAACTATACAGGGTAGGAGTATGGTTCTTGTACACTGCCCTTCCCCTCACTGCGATATATCTATATACCAAGTTTCATTTAAATCCCAAACAGTAGTTTAAAAGTTCGGACGGACGGACGGACAAAACGGCGACTATATGCTTCCCTCTCTTGGTAGCATACAAATATCTGTATGTGGGATTCGAACCAATACTCCTTTGGTTTGGAGGCCACTGAGACATTTACAACTAATGCGCGATAGGATACACACAGCAAACTGTCTTTAGGTTGATTACGTATGCTGTTGTTATTTTAATGAACATCGTGTTGTTAAAGAGTGTTAGTCTTAGTCTGTTTGGTGGATCTGACATTAGTATTGTAGCAATGCCGGTCAAGAGCCACATTTCTAATTTCGACCATACATCCATGTGAGATCATAATTCAAGTTGCACAGTTCTACACACCAGCTGTTGTAGAGAGAGCCATTAGTGTAGATATTTACTCAGTCTTTTAATGGACAGGCGGCATGGTTCATGGCTGGTTACAATGCAAGTTTGGTATTAAACACTGTTTCTACCACTTACTGACTTATCTTGGTAGAGCATCACTATTTCAAGATAGCCAAATACAGCATAGATGGGATTTCCACAGCAAGACGTGTTAGGTCTATATGTGCTTCAAACAAAATGTCAAAATAGTGTTAGTTTCCGTCATGATGCGATATGTTCATCTCTGTCTTCTGTCAAGTTGTTCCGCATTCAGCTTCATCCAATGTCTCTGTTTCATTATGTTACTGTTGTTAAGTTGATGATTCAATGAGTATAAGTAGATTGTGCTTGTTCTGCAGTCACTTGTGAACACTACTCATGGTCCTTTAGTTTATACTAATTTATTTTAGTTCGATTGTGAAACAAGCAATGTTTGCTTAAGTAAATCACGCGTTAATCCGTTCCTGGAACCAACCAGTACTAAGCAATGAGGGTAAAGTTTCTTGCTCAAGGAAACAACGGGGGCCTTTGCTGGGACTCGAACTCACGACTGATAGGCATCCACCGACTACGAGTCAGACGCGCTATCTACTGCGCCACGCCGCCCCACTCATGGTCCTTTACACATCGCATTGCTTTTTACTGGCGAGTTCTTCTTATAACCAAAAGTACCAGGTCATCTGAATTGTGTTAGGCTGGCTCTTCTTTACATGTCCGTTGCAAAAATGTAAATGAAGACCAAACATGTAAATGAAGACCAACGAAAGATTAACTATAAACCATTGCGTATTATGGATTTTTGCAGATACGACTTGGCAATGTTTTCCCAAATTGTTTATCTGTCGATGGTGGGTGTGTGCCTCGGCAGCCATCAGTTACGTGTACACAACCGCTGTAGCCAGGAAGTCTGGGTCGGGTTGTTAGGTAACAGTATCCCTGATAACGGTAAGGCAGTATTCGTTTATCCGTTGTGTGTGTGTGTGTGTGTGTATTTTTGTTTTGTATTGAATATAACTCTTAGCCATGTCATGCAAAAATTGTTAAACACATTAATTTAGATACCTTTTATTCTGAAATGAGACGATAGTCTGCATTGTTTCCCTTTTGTTAACGTCACTAATAAATACATTGCAAGTCTTTGCCAACAGATTTTAAACCAATCCTACGCGACTTATACAATCATGGATGTACATTATAAACCAACATTTATATAATGATAGCAACACGTTACTGTTTGTGTCACAGGTGGTTACGCTTTAGGGCCTGGTGCCAGTCACACGTCCACTGTACCTAACCATTGGTCGGGTCGTGTCTGGGGTCGAACACATTGTTCCGGTAAGCACTGTCTAACTGGAGACTGTGGACGCGGCGTGCACTGTGCTGGAGCAGGAGGGGCACCACCCGCAACGCTCGCCGAGATCACATTCGACGCTGGTAAGTCAATGACGCAATAGAAACGCGTATTACGTCATGTAAGAGATCTTATTTATTAGACTTTTTTTTATAGAGGAAGCTTATTTAGCATATTTACAACGCTCATCTACCATAAGGTCCTCATCAACAATAAAACTGAACATGATACAGAACAAGATAAACAGACAAAACTATTCGTGGAACAGTTTACATACATTACAACACAATATATATGAACAGTATTACAATGAACAATGCATGATGAAAACATGAGAACATACCTAAAGAACAAAAACTCACTATTACTCAGGTATGCCCTGATTTTGCACCCACTTAAGGTATCTTGCTTATAAGACATTAACTGAGGGTGAATGGTGTACATGAACAGGCAAGTTGTTCCAAATTGACACTGCTGAATACTGAAAAGAACGTTTGTACAATTCTGACCTTGGTTTAGGAGAATACATTTGTAAAGGACATGTAGATCTTAGTATTCTTGATTTTTTTTTGGAATTGTGGAAGTTTATCTTCAAGATAGGCGCTGCAGTTACCTCAAATGACACAACAGTAATCAAAATGTGGCATGATAAATGCATTATAAAAGAGTCCGGTAACAATCGTGCAACGTCGGCATAGTTCGTAAGCAAATCCAATTTAAGACACGGAAAAACAACACGTGTGTGACATAATTCCAAACGCATTCTAGTTGGTTAATGTCAACTAATTAAATGGGTGATCATTGGATAGAATACATGACCTAAATAGTCGCAAACTTTTAAATGTAATAACCGTATTTTCGTTTAGGTATTTTTAAACAGCCATGTTTTGTTACATATAATGAACTTAGTGCAAAATGCTAAACAACTTTAAAGTTTAAAGTTTACACTGCCATCCTTCATCATGAAGAAATTATTATCAAGGAAGGTACATCCTGATTTTTCACACACAGACTGAATTTCTTTATTCACACTAGATATTATGTTATTGACTACTTTTTCAGACTTTCGTGGAAGAATACTTGAATATATTAATTTAGCTTTTGGATTTAAGGATTTAACACTCGAAAAGACACTTTCAACTAGACACTATAGATTCTACACTTTCCCCATTGGAGACATCATTTGTACCAGCGTTAAGAACAAACACATCATACGACTGCACATGTTGCTTTTCATCCGCCTTCAATTATTTGAGGTGTTGATTGATTGTATCGATTTTTGCTCCAGGATTGCTTCGTATTTTACAGAAATCTTGGTGTCCGACATTTTACCCGGACTCAGGCGTTTTGTAATAGATCGGATGCTTTATAGCTTTATAGCGAAAATAGATAAAGACAACAGCATGCTTGTTTCGTTTAAATGTTGTAGTTGATTTATACATTTTGAACAAATACACAAGTAATCAAATCGTTATGCATATTACAGTGTCTAGTTAACTAATGTTCGAAGTCTATAAACCAAATCTCATTGTTCACAAGGTTCTTCCCAGACTCAGGATTTCTATGACATCAGTTTAGTGGACGGATACAACATACATATATCAATGGCTCCTGTTGCGGGTACATACGGAGGTCATGGTGGACAGTATTACTGCGCCAGAGCAGGCTGCAATACAGATCTAAATGCCCAATGCCCAAGCGGTGAGTTATTTGTTCGTTCTCTGACTACATTAAGAGTTTAGTTATGCTGTATTGTGAGGAAGCCCTTTTCACACACTCACCTCTTGAGAAAACAAGGAATTCGCTGGAAGCGAGGAATGCTCTCCAAATGCATGTGGTCTATAAAAGCTAGAACTTGTAATCAAACACTACTTGTACACCAAGACATGACAAGAAAACCACATTTTATGAAAATAATTAAAGAGAGATAAACTGTTATGGTTCTTGTCTTCTGCACTTTCTCCCATTTTCATCTATGTATGTATCAATTTTAATTTCAATCCCTTTTGTACTTTCCAAGATATGACCAGGACAAGAAAGCATTATGAAAAATCAATGGTTAATGGGATATAACTATGTCAATATACAGGGTAGGATTATGGTTATTGTACATTGCCCTTCGCCATACTGATATCTATCTATAAACCAAGTTCCATTGCAATCCCTTTTCAAGATATGGCCCGGACAGGCAACACTTATGAAAAATTATTACGGGGAGATAACTCAATAAATATACAGGCTAGGATTATGGTTCTTCGGTTCTGCCCTTTCCCTTAGTGTCATCTATGTATATGTCAAGTTTTATTTAAATGCCACCTGTAGTTGTAAAGTTATTTGCCGGATAAGGTACCGGACGGACGGACAAAGCGGCGACTATATGCTTCCCCCTTTGGGCAGCATAACAACGAAAGGATATGAGCTACTAGCAAAGGGTGAATCAATACTAGTTGTCAACAGGGTCAGGTTAAATGAAGACCATTTCAAATCTGAATTATTGTTGATAAAAGCATTACATGTATAATTTGTATGTCATGGATACCCGTGGATAAATGTGAGTAAGTGTGGCAGCCTTGACAACGGCGTGGTTCTACAGTTTACTTTAGACCATTGTTTTAACTCATGAGAGATTGCATTTTTTTGAGAGACAAATTGTTTTAGAAATAGTTGACGACTTTTTTAACTGTTTAAGTAACAGACACATTTAATAATTGGAACATCTGAGCTTTCTTGTACCAACGTATCTCAGCTTTAATATCCAAGTATTTCCTCTTTACCTATTATCAAAGACACGCATTTAAATGTCTTCCAGAGCTCCAGGTACACGGTGCCGGGACTGTTATCGCCTGTGCTAGTGCTTGTCTGAAGTTTAACCGGGATGATTACTGCTGCCGTGGCAGCCATAACACTCCACAAACATGCCCACCGTTCTCCTACTCCAAGATATTCAAGTCAGCTTGTCCAGGGTCTTATAGCTACGCATACGATGACCAAACAAGTACGTTCACGTGCAATGGCAACTACGCTGGACAAACGGCGTACGACATTACCTTCTGTGGATAAATATGATCACGTGACCGTCGAACTATGTTACAACCAGGAATGTCCGATGTCTAAACTGTAAATAGGCGACTTATTAAACTTTCGTATAAACATGTGTTGTTCGACGTGTTTCTAGCTTTTATTTTTAACGTGTGCGTGCGTGTGTTCATATTTTGATTGACTAAGTGGATGCTTTATGATGTTTGACCTCGCTAACAAGTCACAGGAATGAAGATGGAAAGCAGACACACATATCTAGTTATCATCATAACATTGTATTGCTTGCTTCCAATGTGGATTCAAATGAGACTACTGATTATCCGAGACACTTGTAATCCCTATCTGATTGCACTGTTTGAGGCAGACATTTTAGCTTTCTCGGTCAAATGGGAGAATTTACAAAATAAGTTCTTATAAATTGTGAAACGAATCTGACAAAGAACGTCTAAAGTCACAAACTGGTTCGATTCGATTGAGAACAAAACACCATACGGTTAATATGTGTGTCATAAGTCAATAATTAGATGTTCGTCTATACTAAGATAAGAAATTTAGAATTACACCGATTGTTTTCTTTTGTCTACCAATATGTGCCACCATTGTTGACCTATGTTTCTTTAAGAGTTTGCTACATTGTTTAAACCGGACAAATTCAGTTTATTTTCACATTTCTTATCATTGACATAAAAATCACTCACATCTTTGACATTTTCTTAGCTTTTTAAAAACTATGCTTCCCATTAAGAGTCCGGTAACAATCGTGCAACGTCGGCATAGTTCGTAAGCAAATCCAAATCAAGACATGGACAAACAACACGTGTGTGATACAATTCCAAACGCATTCTAGTTGGTTAATGTTAATTAATTAAATGGGTGATCCTTGGATAGAATACATGACCTAAATATTCGCAATTTTTTAAATGTAATAACCGTATTTTCGTTTAGGTATTTTTAAACAGCCATGTTGTTGTTACATATAATGAACTTAGTGCAAACTGCTAAACAAAGGTCGAGCTTAAAACAAAAGCCGTTTATCGTACACGCACTCGTGGACCTTATCTTATCATTCGGAAGTCGAAAAATGTAACATCAACACATTATATAAGAAGCGAGGACACTCAAACCAAGTTACTATCTTTTTTTTCTCGTACGTTAACATTTGACGATTGTTGAAGCATACAGGAATAGTCGTGCACATCTTACCACCTGACCAGAAAAAGGTACTTTACTTGTACAATTTCAGCTTCTGTGCCTGTCTAAGTCTTAAACTATACACATGTTATTCTTATACAATACAACAACAGTTATATTCGAAATGTATTTTTTTGTGTACATGTTCATGCATTGACATATACTTCTATTTCAAGTGCCCTAAGAATTGTGACAATGCTATTGTTACGTGTACATACTAGTGTTAATATATATTTTTCCAAATTCTGATTCTATTTACAGATGTTTCAACAAATTCTTTCGCTGGCCCTAATTTGCCCTCTCCTTGCTGATCATGATCTAAGAATTCATAACAAGTGCTCATATGAAATCTGGATTGGTTTCCTCGGTGGCAGCATACCCGATGGAGGTGAGTTTATGACATGGCTTGTTATACTGTTAATAATATCTGAAATGGCCATTACCAAGACGAGATGTAATATTATCAGTAATAGAACAAAACAATTTACACGTGAATGTTAGAATTATTTTGAATTTAGTTAGAATGCTATAACATACCTAAAGTTTATACCTTAAATTTACAGTTTCCTAGTTAAAGCGCACATATTATGTATGATCTACTATCAATAGCATTCTGCTAAAGTTCTATTCTAAGGTTGGATTTTCTAGATAGTTTGAACTTTAAGGCACACTAACATATTTGTCTTGGTTACTGTGCTACGTATCTCAACAAACACGACCTACTTTAAGAGACCGTGCATTAAAACTTAGACTCATGTGTGTATTTGAACTATTTAAATACAGTGCATGTATCCCACTGTTATCAACAGAACAAGTAAGACACACTGTATACTGATTTACTTATTATGCTGGTAAAGTAAACACTATAGAGCACTAGTCTAACATGTGTTTATATACATCTAAATAAAAGTACTTTCAGCGCTTTGATTTTGCATGTGCTTTTAACACTTTAATCAAAGAAGACCTTCAATTGTGCAGGTGGCTTTGCTCTGTCGGCTGGAACAAGTAGAACAAGCATTGTACCGAATAGCTGGTCAGGCAGAGTATGGGGTCGAACACATTGTAGTGGGACAAGATGTCTGACTGGGGACTGTGGACACGGACCACAGTGTGACGGAGCGGGTGGGGCGCCTCCTGCTACGCTGGCCGAGATCACATTTGATGCAGGTACGGTCCAGTGAATTCATTCGAACAGCAAGAACAACTGTTAAGTAGAAATTGCTTATTACTTACGCAGTTAAAGCTACCACTCGGTCATTAGATCATTATTCTCAATATATCATTACTTGATTTTGTACAATCAATTGCGGGTATACCGTAAAGCCCAAACAACGGTTTCACAGGTCTTAATACGTTCATTTTACCCGAATGTGTACTTGTATTTAACGAAGGGACTGGGATTATATGAGAGTTTGTATATGTTTACGTTGCATCTTAAAGGAATAATGTTGGCAAATGTGATAATCCTTCACTGTTATTAGCTTAATAAAATATGTGTTACTCTATGTCTTTGTTTTTTATCAAATCTCGATCTCAGCACAGCTTGTCTTAAATCTACAGGTGACGGTACCCAGGACTTCTATGACGTCAGTTTGGTAGACGGTTACAACATTCAGCTATCTATGGAGCCCGCAGAAGGGACATACAAGGCCGGAAGTGGACACTACTACTGCTCAAGGGCCGGTTGCGATACTGACCTAAACGCAATATGTCCAAGTGGTAAGTAAATTGAAATATAAACACGCAAGTACTGATATACAAATAAACACGCACGTACTAATATACAAATAAACACGCAAGTACTGATATACATATAAACACACAAGTACTAATATACATATAAACACGCAAGTACT
>ENA-OREC01001598-OREC01001598.1-marine-metagenome-genome-assembly--contig:-NODE-1598-length-11647-cov-13.424460_pt1 | contig 11647 bp, 3 predicted proteins | sample MGYA00248626_ERZ508543 | MGnify/ENA primary metagenome ERZ508543 (study PRJEB26211, sample SAMN05518279) | marine metagenome | isolation source: Puget Sound, Washington, USA | host: Bankia setacea... | reverse complement strand
ACTGTACATTACATGGCACAGGACAATAACAGAGCACTGTACTGTACATTACATGGCACAGGACAATAACAGAGCACTGTACTGTACATTACATCGCACAGGACAATAACAGAGCACTGTACTGTACATTACATCGCACAGGACAATAACAAAGGGTAGGGGTATATCGTTACAACTATCTCAGATCAATCTAAGACAGAATGCTCCATAAACAATACAGGAACATTAATGAGTAAAGATAAAATAGTTAAAAAACACAATGTAAGCAGTTTTTGTTACATAAACCCATAAACAATACATGTAGTCATTTATAAACAATAGATTTATATAATTGTCAATAATGGATTCAATGCTCATTCATTTAATCCAGGGTATTTAAATGACACAGCTTTTATACATGTAGTAAATTTCTACCACAATGTTAATCTCTATGAACAAGCAATAACATTAGTTGGGCAGGTTTATCTATCGGGGCTCTAAAATTGAGTAAACCTCTTCAACAACCAATCCAGCATAACAACTTCTTTCTCCTAGGGACGTTTTAGCCAATTTCTTCCTAACTTTTGACAAATAAGACTACCAGACCATCATTAAGATGACATTTAATGTTCTTTCATATTGATAGTAACAGCTGGCTCTAAAATGTTTAATTGATTGAACTCTCTTACTTTTCACATACCACTATCAGCATCAGTCAATATAAAGGCCTGCAGCTATAAAGGCCACCTGTTTCTGATACCTAACAGCTCATTTAAATGTAATTAGACCTCACTATGAAGACCAACTTGCTATTTAGACCACTCTTTGTAAGTCTCGAAGAGGGTCTTATTAGCTGAACTTCAATGTACAATAGTCACTTTTTGCATTCTATTTTAATTGTTTGAATCATTTTAAGTGTAAATGGTAGCTTTTAATCCTCTGCATAATAAATAATACAGTGTGAATGTAATGCTTTAATTGTATTATTTACATGTTTATGTGGTCTGTTTATAGAACAATAATACGGAATTACTTTTCCTACATGATATAATCAACATGTGTAGATTGTGTTGTACTGCCAATAAAAGACTTATAACAGATCAATTATGGATCATGGTCACTTTCTAATCCTGGATTAATATACCAGTACAAAGTTAATCTTTAAATAGAAGTTACATATTTCTGTTCAGATTAGGTGAAACCAACAAAGGCCCAATCACCATTAAACAATTCATAAACAAAACTAGCTCATTAAATGTACCTAGCTTGCTAAAAAAGTGAATTTGATTATTCTTATGAAATATCACCCAAAACCCAAAACAGAAGTCCAATCAAGCCAGGTAAATAATTGAACACGAGCTTTGACACATCTGATGCCAAGTTTAAGATTTACTCTTTAAATAACAGCGTCTGTTCACCATGCAAATGTATGAACACATATTTAACTCAGATTGACTACAAATAAATGAGGTCAAACTGACAGTTCACTATGTTGAGCACCTTTCTGTAAATCCAGAGATTACAGAATCTGATTCAAGCAAGGAAATTTGTCAGTTATTATTCCATGTCAGAATGACTTGGTGCTGATTTGGTAACCAACTAGGTGAGGTAATATAACCAAAACAAAATAAAGAAACAAAATACAAACAAATTAAACAAGACTCAATTTGCAAAGACTTGATTTCCAAGTGCAAAGAAGTACTTCTCAAATATCACTAGAATGCTTATTCTGAGTCAAGGATGGAGAAGATGGACAAAGTGCTCATTGCCAAACCAAACACCACACACTTACTGAATATGTCATGGAATTGTTTGTGGTGTCCCTTTAGAAAACATGGACCCTGATGATGAGCTATATCTTAAATCTGCTGTCATACTAAGGTAGCCCTTCTGTTCTGGGTACCTTATATCAAACTTCCCGTACTGTATCCTACGCCTCTTTCCTTTGCCTGGCTTATGATGTGAGTTTGACAACGAGTCTATCTTGGGCAACACACCTTCAGTAAAGTCTAATTGATTGGTGGTTATCTTTACGTTGCTTGGTTTAGGCTGATATCCCACATTTTCTAGAGAGTTGACTTTCGGTATTTTGGACCAATGTAACTGAGAGCTGGAGATCTTAACATCACCACCATGAGATTTGTAGTCCATGTTTGTCAGAGATTGAACCTTTGGCATGGCTCTCCAGTGAAGGCTGTTATTGACAATGTGTACATCTGAGTCACGTGGAGTGTACATTCTGTTCTCAAGAGAGTTAACTCTAGATTTGCTATCCCATTTCACGTTCTGTTTTGGGATATGTACATTTCCACCGCCGGGCTGGAATCTAAGGTTATCGGCATCGACTCTCGGAATCGCTCTCCAGTGAACTGGCTCATTGATAATCTCAACCTGACCTCCGCTTGGTTCGTAGTCTCTATTGTCATCATCAACCTTTGCTTCAGCCTTGATTTTCAAAGGGTTGTTTATGATCTTTCTCGTACTTGTCGGGACGGAGTATCGTATGTTCTCTCTTGTATTCAATTTCCCCTTCCCTGTCCACTTCAACTTCTGAGAGAACACATGCACCTCACCCCCTTGTGGTTGAAAGCTGACATTTTCTAGAGACCTAAGTTTTGGCTCGGCTTTCCAGTTAAGCTTCTCGGAATGTATCTTTATCTCGCGTTGCCTAGGTGTATAGTCAAGATTCTCTAGTGTGTCAACCTTAGATCGTTTCTCCCAGTACAGTTTCTCGTCATATATCTGAACATTGCTTTCTTTTGGCTGATAGTCCTTATTCTCGAGAGAATGGACCTTTGGATTGGCTTTTATCTTTTCTTTACTCACCAACATATACACTCCTTTGTTCGTCACTTCCACATTCTTCACATTTTCCGTTGGTATATTCGGTGGAAGTTTAATCTTCTTTGTTTTATCGGTCAGTTCTGGTGACTGTGACCTCAGTAGCTTTAAATGTTCTTTATCAATGGACTTTACTTTCGGCTCAGCCTTCCATTTTATTGGTCGGTTTTCCACAACTTTCGTCCCACCACCTGGTATGTGATTCACATTGTCAAGGGAGTTAACTTTTGCCTCCGCATCCCAACCCATATCAATTGGTGGTACATACAGCCATTCCGCCATCTTTATATTTTGAATAAGAATCGATAACCACTATAACAACAATACAATGATAAAGCAGTCCTTAATATAGTATCCACTGCTCTAAACAGTTTTACTTATAAACAAAATGTAGATGTCAAATCTCACAGAACTGTATATATGTTGAATGTTCAACCGTGATTGTAAACATCAAAATACCGTTTGTTATATCAAACAGTTACTGCTTACAGTAGTAAACACAAAAACACAACTTATCTTCCAGCAACAAACAATAACAGTACCAAATAGAAGTATCGAGACACTGTATTCCTACAACAAAATATCTGTTTAACGAGATCCGAAAAAATAAATTCAATTAACGAGTCGAGAAAACATGTGACCGTACATGTCACACACCTTTTCTTACATACAAAGGGGGAGAGCAATGGTATTATAAAGATCTAAGGACATATTGACTTTCACTAAAACAATAGCCACGTAACTAACGAGTTTACATAAAACCAATCAACTGTACTCATATCTCCTTGTCTACGATCATGTAACGGTATGTATACTCAAATTTGACCCTATTTCATAAATCTATTGCAAATAATCGAAAAAGAATTGAACTGAATATAGATCAGTGTCAATCAAAGGTTTTAATATGTTCTCTTTTTTTCTATTACTTTTTTTCTTATTACTACATTGAAATAGAACATGATTTGAATACAGTGTAGTCAAATCAACTCAATAACAGTGTTTAATTATCTGTTGTGAATAGAGAGTAGACGTATGTTAAAGGTTTTGACAATGGCACAGGTTGTTTGGAAGCAGTGAACAGAACATTGCCCAATCTATTCATAGCTATTGTGATCTATTGTTATATTGAAAATGCATCATTGCCCAACTATTTTCACTGTTTAAATCGCAGTGTGTCTTTTCACTGATTGGAACGCGGGGTGTCTTTGTTTCCTTACATTTCTTCTACAAAATTATTTGGATATGTAAGAATGGTAGTACTTCTGTAGACTAAATAACTGTTAAATGGTTGTTAAAAATAACTGTTCATATTAAAGACCCTCGAAGAGCAAATTGACACCTACTTGATTACCTTGGGTAGTCTATTGTAGTATCAATGTAAGAAAACATAATAGCTGAATTGCTTTCTTTCAGACAATTAATACTGTTTTAGAAGTGAACGCGAAATGATTCTATCTGCTTCTTTATTCCATAGCACTTAGCACCCTTTCACATTCACCTTTCAAAACAGATAACACTTCTATTTTGTAATCATTGTTACATTTTGGTTAACAAGAGTGGATGAGTTTTGGGTATACAAGTTTGTCAAAAAAACATCCATATTTGGTGTTTATAGGGACCCGTACTTGTGTATTAAACAGTAGTTTTGTTTTGGGAATAATGATCATCAATGAATAAGTTATATGCAAGTAATCACATAAGTGTTCACTGGAGAATTTTTCCCGAGCAACAAAGGCCTTGCTTGTTGCTAGGGTAAACAAAAACATTGATTTGCCATTTTCGAAAACTGAAGTGTTTGTTGAAGTATGAATAAGGTTTCGTTGTCAACAGATGTTCAGTTCAGTATCGCTCTGCTTTACATCCATACATTCTATTTAAATAACTCTATCAAAGAACTTTAAAACTCAAATTAAAATAGCATCTGTAGACGTATACAAGTCAAGTGTACAAATTCTTATTAAATCTATCAACTTTTCTTTTCAGGGCTTGTTATACATGAAAAGTAAATCTCAGTTTTTCAATAGATGTTCGATATATTGCATTCAGAATTCAAATCACTCCAGGCATCATGGGAAGGAAAGAAATCTTGCTGATAGGTGACGAAGGGTAGGGACGTTTGAAGAAAGATCGAAGAAATGAAAGTGAATAGACAGCTGCAGTGGTAAATAACTAAATATCCCAGCATAAAGACCTCTCCTGTGCAGTAAAACACATCTTCAATGGGTCTCGTATTGAAATTTATGACATTTAAACACAGTTCTTATATCTATGGGGTATGGGAAATGTAAATGGTTATTACTAATGATGTAACTACCAAACATTGTATAAATAAAAACATTGCAGTCTCCACTGAACAACCAACAAAATTGTGTAAACTGAACGCCTAATGTTAAAGGGTGCGACAACTCGCTTACAAAATAAATTGTATATATCTGTATGTGAGAGCAACCATATACATTGAAGAATAATAACTGCTGAATCAGACAAAACCAGAACCACGTCTTTAATACAGGTAGTTTATTTAACATACAAGTCTTCAGACAGATATATTCACATGGAATTTTATGTAAATACAGATAAAAGAAATCGCATTCAAACTTTTACAGGAGCTTTTGTTGATATACAGACTGTTTGCATATCTGCTATGATCAATAATAATACATATTACAAAACTGTTAAAATTCGATCATTAGAAAATCTTTATAAATACAGTCATGAAAAGCTTACAAGTGGCGCCAAAGCAAATAACAGCAGATGCAAAAAGAGCGGTTTGAATAATAATGCTGCTAATATTGAGTCACTCCTTACATTTCACTTCTAATTCAAACGATTAAGACCGCTTGTGGTAAAATCAATGTTCGGACACTCTAGCTAGCGGTAAATCAAAGGGTTTACTAGACAATACATGTATCTTATGAATCAACATGGCGTAATTGGCTTTTCAATATTTCCAGCTCTAATAGACTTCCTCCCAGATGGCGGCCATATTGTCTAACATCGAAGGTCATTCACCAATCAACAAAAGCAGTTAATATGTAGCCGACATTTCGATACTGCCGTCAAGTGACAAACCTCGAGAATATGGTCTCATGGCTTCATTTGCCGATGACAATTTACAGGAATACTTGGCGGTCAATACGGTATCCATTGTAAACAAATAGCAAACCTATAGTATATATATTTGTATTCTGTCAAAACATTAATAATGTGCAAACGAGTAAACAAGTGAACATTAATGTTTTGAATTTTGTGAAACCAATTAACCAACTATCACATTAGAGCAGGAAACATCTAGTTCTTGGGATAGTTGAATGGACACACTATTGACTTTCAATTACAATTCCGGCTTATTCATGTTGACAAACCTTGACTTTAAAAAATACACAATACACATACATTAGCAAAACCAGAACAGTTATGCTTTCAACACACAAAGGGCTTTGATAAGTGACTACATGACAACAATAGAGGGTAAAATCTATTGTGATAAGATCTAAAAGGTGACTATGTGGATTTATGGATCTACTGGTATTACTTCAAGGAGAATTTCTTTGTAAAACTTATATAGATAACTACCTATATAACGAGCGAATATGCATGCTCTCAATGAAATACATCTATAACTTTCACATGAACATTTATGAACTATTGCAATAATGTCTAACTGATTTTAATCTACTTTTATGTTTGGACATACAAATGAAGAGGTGTAAGCGAGAGGGCTCTAAGTGTTATTGAATGTAAAAGCAGTTTAGAACCATTTGGCATTCAACTATTAAAATGTTAATTATCAAGTTATCCTAAATATCACAGGAAATCTGCCGTCTCTACTAATGACCCCAGTGGATCTTCATTTTTTCTTTGAGCATGGATACAGATCAAACACAAGTATGCATAGTTCATCTATCTCGAAAATATGTAAGCTTTCTTCAAAAACATTCAACCAAGTTCTCGAAAAATAATTAGTTTTAAATGAGATGTACGTTGTTTTAAAGCATTACATTTCAATTTATTAAAGTACTGTCTACAAAACATTGAAAACATGATGACATGATACATTCATTACCAAGAGGAGATTTATTACACTGTTCACCTTCAATTTTCAAACTTAAAAAATTCTCCAACTCTAATCTAACTTTCTACTCTAATCTCAAACTATCGACTGCCTCAACTGTGAGTTTAATGCACACATTTAAAACCCAGATAAAACCTGACAGCCCCCTCATGTTTATTTGATAGGAATGCACTTTTCCCTCCATTTTTACCTTCTCCTCTAAGATACAAAATTCTTAGATTTTCTGATTATTACGGAGAGAGACATGAAACATTCCAGAGTCCTTCTACCTCTGGAAGTATTTACACAACACAGCCTCTCTTTCTCAAATCATCTTGAACTTAGCAGATAACATCAAGAGAAAAATACTACAGATCAAACAAGAAAGATTTCTAATTGCTGTTTCAACTTCCATTATGATAAGAATAAATACAATGTCTTGAAACAGGAGCCTGGGCTGATTTGGTATAGAATAATGGCTTTATGTAGGTTACGCATGACAAAATAATGTATTTTTGTGCGATTTAAACAGATGAAAAGAAGCATGCATGCCCATGCAACCAAATTAAGCTATTAGAAGCCTCTACCCCTAAACAAAGATGAATTTCTAACTTCAAAGAGACAAGAGCATATCAATTAAGGTTGTAGATCTTTTACGCTTGGGAAATGTTGCCATAGTTACCGTACTTACATTATAATCTATTGTCAAGGAACAGTCTGGGCGGAATTTCTGGACATTGCTCGACTGACCACTCTAGATGTTCGTCCAACTTCAAACGCCGGCCACATCACTTCGTCCTTGCCCCAGTTGAGTTTAGTAGGTCCGTTTAAGTGTCCAGGTTTATAGTTTGCGTTTTGCAGAGATCCTACACGTGGGGTAACACTAGTTTTATAATCAGGGGTTGGACTGGTAGATATGGACTTGTTACCTCCTCCAGGTGTATATTGAGCATTATCTAGGGATCCCACTTTTGGAACGGCATTCCATTTTGGACGATCACTGAAGATAGGAACATTTCCCCCACCTGGTTGGTAATCAGCTTGGTCTAATGATCCTATTTTTGGCAGTGCTTTCCATTTGACAGGAAGGTCTGTGATTTGGACCTGTCCCCCACCTGGCTGATACCTAGCGTTATCTAGAGATCCAACCCTTGGTCCAGACTCCCAGTGTGTGGGCTGACTTGATATCCTTACCCGACCACCACCAGGGGAGTAATCCTTGTTATCCAGGGACCCTATTTTAGAGCGAGCATCCCAGTGAGGTTTAGTGTCAAGGATTGGAACGTTTCCTCCTCCAGGTTGATAATCTTTGTTGTCAAGGGAACCAACTTTTGACTCAGCATTCCATCTAGTTGTCTCACTGATGATCTTCCTTGTTGACTGTCGCGGCGTATGATGTGCGTTGTCAAGAGAGCCTACTTTTGGGCCAGCGTTCCATTGTACTTTGGACGTTTGTACTTGAACATTTCCCCCACCCGGCTGATAGTCCTTGTTATCCAATGAACCAACTTTGGATGCTGCATTCCAGTGAAGCTTCTCTTGAAGTATGGGTTTATTACCACCGTGGGGAGTATAATGCACATTGTCAAGTGAACCAACTTTAGAACTCGATAACCATTCTGGCTTTTTGTTCTCAATTTTCACATTTCCACCACCAGGCTGGTATTCTTTGTTGTCAAGGGAACCAACTTTAGCTTGTCCTTCGAAGCGTTCCTTAGGTACACGTATATAGGGTCTTCCAGTGTCATCATATTCCACATTTTTAAAGTTCTGGTAGAATTCTTGTCGCTGTGGTAACAATCTTACTTTATATTCTCCTGTATCACCACCGTACAAACTCCTCGGCCTTGCTAACTCCATGTGCCGTCTGTCGATTGAGTTTATTTTCGACTGTCGCGTCCATTGTAGCCGTTCTTGAGGAATTATTTTATTACCTCCTCCTGGCTGATGGTGAACATTTTCGAGAGAATTAACCTTAGGTCCACTCTCCCATCCGAAATCGAAACCTTTCGGCAGGTCTGTAAATTCATGCTTAGCCGGCATTTTCATTTGTCGTTTATAGTGTCCAGTGCAATTTAACCCCAATATGATATTTTTCTCACAACACTTTCTTAAACATGATCATAGCTACAGCAAAGCTTGTCTAGGAATAGGAACAATATTTTTTTTCCTGTCCAAAAGTTTGCTTTGTCTATTTGCTGTACACTCCAAGCAGTTAATCCAGCTTTCTTTGTATCTGTCTGTGTTTGAAGTCTACTACATTATCACTAGACACTTATAGCTTTGTTCTCAGTAAGTATGATAATTCCTGTCCCAGTGGGTTTAGTCTCTCTGATATACTATACAATCAGTCAAATATTCAAACTATACCAATACTGTCCTATAAGAACTCTGCTTACCCTAACAAGTATCCATATAGTCTATTAAACTATATCCATATATTTGTTTTAATAGTCAACACAAACACGTTTTAAAGGGCCATAGTTAATCCTATACCGTTAGTGCCACTGGTAGAAAGCTTTAATTACCCTCCACTACCGAATATTAGATTCGATTTAACACTGACAGAACTCCATGTATAACCAACGATCAGTGTTTTAGATCTTGTATGTAGTTATTGAACTTCCCGTCTAAACACTGTACCATAATTGTCAAATGACATCAAGAGTTATTGCTATCACCTATAAACAACTATAAAAACACACAACCGAAAATCCCATTTGTCCATTCACAACTTTCAATAAAGAAGAAAAATCAATTACCAAACCTTAAACAAATTATACTTTAAGGTGAAATATCTAGGCTTCTACTTGTAAACTATAAATGTGTCAACCGTTTAATCTCCTTTAAGCTGTTAAAATTAAATCCGTTAGTGGTTTTATATAACAATAATAACTATAAATCCTCCATGGTATTTTCACTTTTCACGAAAACATTTAAATCAATCCAATTTGATCTATTCCTGGAGATCTGTTTGGGTGAAAGGATGAGGCTGGTTGCTAAGTGATAAGTGCATCCAAGTTCCAATAACTCTCACCTCCGACAAACACATCCAAATTCATGCTTCATATCTTGTATTTCATACACCCCTAATTTTTTCCAGTGCATCTACCACTCTCCCATTCATCAATTTCAATGAGGCATACACGGGAACCCTTAGAGTCAAATCATTCACAAAAGAAATGTACACAAAACCAGTCTTTGAATAGCACAAGTATCAAAACTGTTTATCAGTATCACTAATGACGTAGTTCATATATATATATCTACACTCATTAAAATTCTATCCATAGGTACACAAGTATCGATCTCAGATTTTAACTTGACAAATATATTTTTACTCCCGTTTGAATGTCTGGGATGCCTGAGAGCAGACGACTTTTTCCCCCCAAAACTTCAATAACTATTTATTTCTTCAAACTTTTATCTATAACACCTGTAAGAAGCATCCTTTCAAAACCACACTGCTCCCATTATCATCGCTATCAACTCTCCCAGGATGAATCAGACATACAAAACACTGCCAAAATGTTGCATGGAGTTCATAACATAATATTTTTCACAATTTTCAATCTACTGCAGAAAAAAAACTGTTGCCATAGAAATGTGCACGATCAGCAAGAAGATAGAAACCAGATATCGTCAAAAACTGTTCTACAACTCAATTAAACTGGCCCGAGAGCAGAGCAGTGGTTTTTGCTCCAAGTTACTAAGGGTGTCAATTTCTACAGTTACTCAAAGTATTGGAATATTGGTATGGTAAGGTAAAGCTTATACAGTAGTAGGGTGTAGGCTTTAATCAATGATAAGGATGATTGGCTCTGTATAGGTTCCACTACAAAACCATGCCCCGCTGTTCTATACAATCATGAATTAAAGTCCCCTGGAGATATATTTACCCCCTACATAAATCTACCTGAATGGAACCTTTATTTATCTATTTCCTGTCTGAATAACATTTATTTACAGCAATGAAAAAATTAATAACAGCCTCAAACACTTTTAATAAAACATTTAACATATAAAACAATTCTGTTGTCTGATCTAACATATTGTAGATAATGTGGAAAGGCCCTCTGTGACACATTATTGTACAGACTCAATCAAAGCAACATTTAGTCAAAACCAGTCTAAAACAGTTCCAGAAAGATTTAAACAGGAAAAGTTATCTAAGAATTGGCAATATTAAAGCAACCTTTCATTGAATGCTGAATTATTCATGGCCACTAACAGAGGAATCTGTTACTTAATGGTAAGTGCACATATAACAATTATTTAAATAAAAAGAAAACAACATCAAACTATTTGCTATTAAGGTCACTACTTGACTCATTTCAAGGTAAGTGAGTGTGGTAGTAGAAGCAATAAAACAGAAACAACTACAATATGTTTCATTAATGGTTCTCTAAAAGCATCCACAATCATGACACAGAATGCCCTATACTCATCAGCACCAGGTACAATTACAGCCCTTAGATAATCATCTATCAGCACCAGGTACAATTCCAGACAGACGTTGGCTCATTATTTACACATGCCATGGCAGCTCAGGACATCTAAAATAATTGTTTTCCTATTCTTTATCGATTTTGAGTAAGCTTTCTTTTCTTAGATGCAAAAAATCAAAGATTTTTTTGGTTTACATGTAATTCATGACATTTGTACCTGTATGAGACATGACATTTGTACCTGTATAAGACATGACATTTGTACCTGTATGAGACATGACATTTGTACCTGTATGAGACATGACATTTGTACCTGTATGAGACA
>ENA-OREC01001597-OREC01001597.1-marine-metagenome-genome-assembly--contig:-NODE-1597-length-11647-cov-14.183319_pt1 | contig 11647 bp, 5 predicted proteins | sample MGYA00248626_ERZ508543 | MGnify/ENA primary metagenome ERZ508543 (study PRJEB26211, sample SAMN05518279) | marine metagenome | isolation source: Puget Sound, Washington, USA | host: Bankia setacea... | reverse complement strand
TGAAATTATGCAAATAGAGGTTGAAATTATGCAAATAGAGGTTGAAATTATGCAAATAGAGGTTGAAATTATGCAAATAGAGGTTGAAATTATGCAAATAGAGGTGACAGGGTTAAGGTTGTTGGGGTGATACATACATCTGCTGTAGTATGACATGTTTTGTCTTTGATAATGAATCTAAGGTTCTTATTCTAGTAATGGGTTATCAATCTATGTATGAAAGTATCTTCAAAATAACATTGGATCTATTTCACAATCATGGTACCGAATCTCGGTAATATAAAAGTTTATGATTGTAAGAATGATGGTATGATCATCCAGCAAGTTGTAGCAGAGTTAAGAGTTTGAGGGAATGATCATCCAGATATTTATAGCAGAGTTGATGGTTGACAGAATAATGGTACAATCATCTGCTGCTGCAGTTATAAGAGTTTAGGGTTGAAGGAATGATGGTACAATCATTCAGAAAGTTGAAGCAGAGTTTAGCATTGAAGGAATGATGGTACAATCATCCAGAAAGTTGAAACAGAGTTTAGGGTTGGAGGAATGATGGTACAATCATCCAGATAGTTGAAGCAGAGTTTAGGGTTGGAGGAATGATGGTACAATCATCCAGAAAGTTGAAACAGAGTTTAGGGTTGGAGGAATGATGGTACAATCATCCAGAAAGTTGAAGCAGAGTTAAGGGTTGAAGGAATGATGGTACAATCATCCAGAAAGTTATAGCAGAGTTCACTGAATGACTCTACAATCTTTTAGAAATTAGAGTTAATGGTAGATTGGTTAGAGTTAACGGTATACTGGTTAGAGTTAACGGTAGACTGGTTAGAGTTAATGGTAGACTGGTTAGACTTAATGGTAGACTGGTTAGACTTAATGGTAGACTGGTTAGAGTTAACGGTATACTGGTTAGAGTTAATGGTAGACTGGTTAGAGTTAATGGTAGACTGGTTAGACTTAATGGTAGACTGGTTAGACTTAATGGTAGATTGGTTAGAGTTAACGGTAGACTGGTTAGAGTTAACGGTAGACCGGTTAGAGTTAATGGTAGACTGGTTAGAGTTAATGGTTGACTGGTGAGAGTTAACGGTAGACTGGTGAGAGTTAATGGTTGACTGGTGAGAGTTAACGGTAGACTGGTTAGAGTTAACGGTATACTGGTTAGAGTTAACGGTAGACTGGTTAGAGTTAACGGTAGACTGGTTAGAGTTAATGGTAGACTGGTTAGAGTTAACGGTATACTGGTTAGAGTTAATGGTAGACTGGTTAGAGTTAATGGTAGACTGGTTAGACTTAATGGTAGACTGGTTAGAGTTAATGGTAGACTGGTTAGAGTTAACGGTAGACTGGTGAGAGTTAATGGTTGACTGGTGAGAGTTAACGGTAGACCGGTTAGAGTTAATGGTAGACTGGTTAGAGTTAATGGTAGACTGGTTAGAGTTAACGGTAGACTGGTGAGAGTTAACGGTAGACTGGTTAGAGTTAATGGTAGACTGGTTAGAGTTAACGGTAGACTGGTGAGAGTTAATGGTTGACTGGTTAGAGTTAATGGTAGACTGGTTAGAGTTAACGGTAGACTGATTAGAGTTAATGGTAGACTGGTTAGAGTTAATGGTAGACTGGTGAGAGTTAATGGTAGACTGGTTAGAGTAAACGGTAGACTGGTTAGAGTTAATGGTAGACTTGTTAAAGTTAATGGTAGTTTGGTAAAGAGATTGCCATGCTGAGGCATAAAGGTTATAATTAATATCAATATAAATGTGCAGATTATCTCACAAGTATGCTGTAGGCTTTTTTTAAAGTAAGAGATCAAAACTAAGACATTATGACTACTGTTTCTTTAGCAACTTATTTTGTTTATCATTAAAGTTCACTGGAAGAATGGAGAAGCTGAAAATGGCCACAAAAAAGTTATAATGTTTCTGCGACAACTAAACAGTTTGAGCGTAAATTACAACTTTCCTATGACATTGAGAGGGAGAGAGAGGAACATGGCGGAGAAGGAGGGTGGGGAGTTGTTAATACATGTATGTAAATTTACGCTAAGTCAACAAACTTGTAAGATGCATGGAGCTATATTATACTTTAACTAAGCTATGTGTAGTATCAACGTTTGAGTAAGCTGTGTCACTATAAACCTACATACAAACTACCAGAGAAAAAAATCTTTGAAAAACTAAATACTAAATATGTACTGCAAAATCAAACTTATTTGTGGGGTCCCATTTTTTATCATGTTTTTTTTCATAGCTCATATTAACCACGAATATAAATATCACAAATATAGATCTCATTTCAGTTGTGATATACATGTACTATTTTTGGAGTCAATGAATTTAAGTACAAAGGAAAATATCATTTAAATGCTAAAAACCACCAAATTTAGCGCCCAGGAAAAATAAAACGGTTTACGGTATGAAGAATTTAGGTAATTACTCTCCCCATAGTATAAGTGGATTAGGAATCTTGAGTTCTGGAACATCAGGAAATGTCTCAGACCATCTTTAATTAACGTCTCTTGCTGGAAACCTGGGGTCTCTCTATTACGGTAACTTGTTTATACATGACAGAAGACAGAGACAAGATTGTAAGACAAGAAACTCTACAACTTTTACACTTTGTACAAACTTTTTTTGCGTCAATTAATACAACCTTGACATAGAAACAATGTTGATAAAATAACATCACTGAAACAAACATGGCCGAATTTAAACAAATTGGCAGACATAACTCTGATGTAATCTTGGTAGATGTTAAGAAATTCAAGTCTTTTATGCAGTCAATTTGGACGACAGTTTTTAGAGGATTGAGAGAGAAAGATGGAAAAAAAGTTTTATTTCTCAAATCTTTGGTATCGGTGCTCAGCAACCTTAAATCATATCATTATGCCTTTAACAGCAGACGTTATTCTTGACTGGATAAGACAAATGAAAAATGTATGTTTTAATAGGCATTTTCCAGGATACCTGCTCTCTAGAAAAAGAGGACCTTTCAGCGATACATTTTGTCTAATGGTGGGTACAAATGGATAGTGTTTATGCAGAAACCACACTTTCTCCCACTTTTCTCACCAGAAATGTCACTTAAACTGATAAAAACCATTGATCGCCTATAAGAACGTACCATTCTATCACAATTCAGGGTAATTTGAAGAGGTATGGTATATTGACAGCTGTCACATTTTCAGTGGTACTAGTTTGTACCCACCATTGGCGATAATCGTACCACTTTACTATCTCTTACCCTAGAGAGTGGGACGTAGGGGGAAATTGTGTCATACCCGGAAAATGTTTATTCCCACTTCTACGGTACATGTATACTGTAGGTGCTTTACGTTTTTTAATCACATACCCTTACTTGAGCAGCTTACATAGCTATGGATAATGAATGGCATGTCGTGAGTTGAACATATCTCGCAATGGTATGGAACCAGTGATGATGCTAATGTAACAGAAATCCAACAAACAGGTATTTAGATGAACGAGAGACGACTTTATCTGCTTGGTTAGCAATAGTATGGAAACCATTAACTGATGATACTAGTAAAACGGAAATCCAAAGACCAGGTATCAAAGGGAATAAATGCAAGACAGTTTTATCAGCTTCTATGGGCTATAGTTCTTAAAACAGTCTTGTTTTCGCTCTTCAATGATGAATCTTAATAATCTCATGGTGATAGAAAGCATAGAGACAAATATGTAGACAAGCTTGATTGAGATTATAACAATGTGTGTAAAGAACTGCCTATACAAAAGAATGCATCATAAACAGCTTTTTGTTCATCAAGTTCCCCATATTTTAACAAGTTGACTCTTTATTTAGCATACTTTTATTTTTCACTATTTGACTATATGGCACTTCTTTAAGTTCACAAACCACCAATTGTTGTTAAAGTTTCAACATATTTCTTTTACTATTTGACTATCTAGCATTTATTTAAACCTCCAAAAAATACTTGAAACACAGTATATTTGTACATCTGAATTTACAATAAAACCAGGCATCTACCATACTTATAATTCTTCATACACAATCAAATATACTGAAACTCTCAATATTTGTTGCTCTTTTACAATAAATTGACAAACTTTTATTGTTGTCAAACTCAGGAATTGTAACTAAAACATGTCTTTTTCGCTAATTCTGTAAAATCATTGGTAGTCATGAGGCCCTAAATTTCATGGAATCTAGAGGACCATTTAAACCACTAATTCGAATGTCAATGAAAACAGGTTCTAATAATGTACAAATGTTTATCAATTTTGAATCCACAAAACCAAACAACCTCCAAAATGAAGTCTTTTTACGAAAATTTTTAAAAAAAAATCCATAGACTCTTTAATTACTGATTCCACAGTTAAGGACAGCTAACATTTCCATCATCTTGAGCAATTTATACATTTCACAACACTCAGAGCTCAAAATTTGGGAACCATTTTCCCGCCAAAAATGTTGTTTAGTCAAAAGGGTGTGGACAAAATTAGTTTAAACAGCAACAATTGTAGTGGTTATGCAAAACATGGACTAACTAGAAATAATGAAACACTTGTCTAACAGACACTCTTTTTCCCGCAAATTTTCTTTTAAAGCAAAGGTATGATGCAATACTTTGTACCCGTTCTTGTTCTATATATAAAAACAACATATAAGGTAGTTCTAGGCGAGCACTTGTGAGTGAAAATGAGCTTATTAAACATAGAATAAACATATGCTCTTTTAACAATCTTACAAACATATGCTCTTTTAACAATCTTACAACTTCTCCAAATATAGTCTAATGGCTTATCGTCCCCTTATTTCTAACAACCCTGAGAGTTGATGTTTGACTATTATGAGTAACTGGTATGGTTGGAATCGTCTTTTCAAGCTCTTTTGTTAGGTACTACATACATGGTTCTAGAATGTATATTACTCACATAAAACACATTTTCAGAACCCCATATGTAGTTAAAACATACACGAGGTAAAACTTCTATGTTGTTTTTCCTAATATGATAATTAACAAGTTAAGGGTTCCTGGAAATAAGGCTACGTAAGGTCAGCACAAAACAAGGACACAACCACTTAGTACAAAATTATAAATCTGAAAATGTTACAATGAAACTACACACAGGCGAACCCAGAGTGTTTTAAGGTATTCAGTTCACAGAAAGATCACAAACCTTAATGTAACTCTGCTGACTTTGTATGTACCAATCAAAATAACCGTTACTATTCAGAAACTAATATCTATATCATCATTACTTGTGTTCTTAGTTCTGATTGGCTTAGTCCTAACCACAGAATTACACACAAATTTCAAATTTCTTCATGGACAAAACTCCTTCAGTAATACATCTATATACATTTGAAGCAGAACTATTAAAACTAAACTATAGAGGGGAAAACTATATTTTTAAACAGAACAAAAAAACATAGGCATTGAATGTACAGTAACTACTCAAAACAAGCAAAAACCAGAAAGCACATTTCCACAAGAAACATCGTATCACCAAATTATTCTGAATCTCTTTTAATTTCTATCGGAAAACTGCTCATAAAACCACTCTGCCAAAAAAGACCACTATAATTATAAGATTCTCTTTTCATAGATACAAGCTTGTTTATTTAATAAGATCATGTCATTAATAAGACCATATTTGCTTGGAATTAAAAAACATCTATTTAGCAAAGTTTCACTATATGTGTAAGCAGTGTATGATACTTGTTACAGGAACAAATCTATTTTGTCTTTAAGTTTCCATATCAGCAAAAAGACCAGTTTAAAATTCCGACCCCATTTCCAGTCTTTATTTCAATGATTATATTTTTGTTAAATGTTCGCATTCATATCCAAGGTGTTTAATATACAGATATTTGTCATGGCTATATTATATTGACAATAAGGATAGTCTTATGATAGAATGTTTTGCTGGTCTAAACCATGGTCTTATAAGTCAAATATCACTGTACACACCAGCAAGCAGTCAATAATGATTTTGTTCGATAAAAGGAAAAACAAATATAAATCATGTACATTGGAGGCTTGAAATATATAAATCATGTACATTGGAGGCTTGAACAAAAAGACCTGAGAATATCAATGTCTGACTATTTCCTTACCTATTCAATACAACTTTAGTCAACAATCAATTAAAACTATTGGTAGAGGGCATCTGTTACTAATTGATGTAATTGGTACACATTCGATTTCTTTACTTTCTTCTGAATATCAGTATGTAAACAACAACTTTCATTTTCATTTTTGTTTTGGCAGTTAAACAGGGTATACAATGAAGTGAATGTCATGTCCCAAAAAGTAGCCGTAAATAAAATGCTGCACGTCCAACTTTGGTAAAAATCTCTATATAAAGCAATCCACGTTCCAACGTCTCTGGGTCTATCAGAGGCTTGTCAAGTTGCAAACTCCTCAGCAACATGAAAAATAAGCTGCTTGACTTGCGTGCGTTTTTTCAACACAGTTTCAGAGTTGATGAGGTCATTTAGAGGTATGTTATAACCTTCACATAATTCTTTACACATGTGTTCTGCAATAGCTATCACATACATTCCACAGTCGTAACCTGGAAAGAAAAACAGCAGACAATGAAACAGCAGACTATAAAAAAGGCCGACGACAAAATAGCAGATGGATATTGTAAATTTTAACAATTTTAATGTCATTTCGCTATTTTAACAAGTTCACATTTTCAAATCATATCAATTCCAATAATCTTTAACTGGAAACCAAGAAGAGTAGACAGTAATTGTTAATTTGGATATTTTTACATCTAGGAAAAAGTGTTGCTTCACTACATTTTTCGAGTTATTTTTTTATTCAGTTGCTACTAAATCTTCATGATTAACCCTAAACTCAATGTATTATGAAAACAAACAGCAGGGTACCATTCTACTAACCTTTTATAGAAAGTGTCAAGTTACGGAATAAATATGGACCTTGAAAACTTTTAAACAGCTGATCAATCAATAAAAGTAGACAGTGTTCAATACAATAAGAACAAAAGTATAAGAAAAATAAAGTTTTGTGTAAGTACTTAAGTATTAACACCTTGATGATTACTGTAAGTAAGGACATTTTAACATCTGGAAAATTTCGCAAAATTGTCGCATGATGTTGAATTCCCATGACAGTGTTTGTTAAACTTTATAATAATTTTTCCCTATTTTTTTATGTTCACAGACTTACACTCATTAATAAAAAGGGATAAAGAATCTTGTTATACCGATTCACCAAAATGTATTTCTTAATGCTATCTTAACTTTCGAGCTACATATTAGTAACCACCCTTAAACTGTACAGGGCATATTTACACATATATTAACTACTTCTGATTAAGTCTATGGCATTATGTATTTAAAACTGTACATTTACCATACATAAGTTTTTTCCATCAATTACCAACACAAGAATATATAACATACATGTAGAAGATAAATGTTAGAAATGCATGCCTTACTATTTGTTTGTTTAGGGCTTTCCACTTCCAACACTTTCATCCTTCCTCTGGGAGCTGAAAAGAGGAATTGAGAAACAAATAAGTTTACAACTTTATACAATTCAAGCCAAACAATACTGTCAATTGGGAAATGTTTGTGTAAGCAAAATATCTCAAAATTGACGCCCCTTGACAAATTTGCAAGCTCTTGACTTTCGTACTATCATTGTTCGACCTATTGATCACTATGGGTCAATATTTTTAACAGCTATTGGAATTTTTAAAGCCTTGAACTTTGAACCCTAATGAAATAAAATGCTTGAATAAAACCCAATTAACAGAAGGAACATTTTAATAGACAGCATATATTTTAAGAGATGTTTTGAGATTTTTTAAAAATTAGTTTATCATAGTGTTCATTCAAACAACTGTGCAGAAAATTTCATCATATAGTTTAATGATATGTGACAGTCTAAAACTGAACTTGCTAACTCATCATTTGCGGGGAAAAATCACCATTGTTGCAACTACATTCATATGGAATACCATATTAACTCTTTAATAACCTTAAACCCAAATATTCATAGACCCTTAATAATGACCAGAACAAAACAAAAATCCATATCTGTTATGGATGCGTGTATACAACCTGACCTAAACATTCTGCTTTAAAATAGTAGTTAACTGATACGCTTATATGAATCATGGGACTGTAAACATGGGTAAAGTGATACAGTTCTATTCTAGGTGGCGTGGCGCATTGGGTAGCACGTCTGACACGTAATCTGTGAGTAGTGGATTTCGAAACCCTATCAAAGGCTCCCATTGATTCCTTGAGCAAGAAACTTTACCCTTATTGCTTAGTACTGGTCTGTTCAAGGAACGGATTGAAGCACGATTTCATAATCAAACTAAAATGAATCGAGGGCATAATGGAAGATCAACTTAAATGTCAAATAAGCCCCCTGGTTAAATATCATCAAAACCAAAAACCATGTTGTGTCACCTTGAACATATGGTTGTAGTTTATAAGCCAATATGCGTGCAATTTCTTTGTTTCTACTGTCCATGGAGTCATAATGTCTGAATTCCTGTTTTGCCCTGATGTAAACCAGCAAGCTCCTGCAACGAAAAAGAAAAACAAATAAGATTGAATCAAGTCACCCCCTGTTCACTATAAGCAAGTGACTTTCTAGCTCACAACCAAAAACCCGAAACAAATACTTTACCAACAATCATAGTACTGTTTTACTCGAAGCACTTACACAAAATAATGCAGGTTTCAAACAATACTTGGGTCTATTTTTGTTGTCATGCATTATGTGACCTAGTTAGGATATAACAAAGAACAAAACATGGATTATTCAATTGTTGATTAAATAATAGAGATCATGTTTTGTAAGTGACTGTCACCTTTCCCACACAGCAGGAAAGGGTGCTCAACCCTGGGTTCTAAACAGGTACTTCAAAATCAATGATCAGATACTTATAGATAACACAGCAGGTTCAAGTCTATGTTGTGAGTATTTTTTATCAGGGATATACTTACCAATGTGAGCCTCCAGCTTGGTTCACAACTTGATTATCATTCACTGCGAGGAATACAAACTGTTTGGATGGAAGATTTAATGGAGATAGAAATGTGCCAAGGTCATCATCTGAAAACAAAACCATATTGTACAGTCAACGTAAAATAACCCCAATATTGATTACAATTGTAATTAAATAAGCCACAAAATGATCATTGTCTTTGGGCACAGCCATTTATCATCATTTAGCATGATTGAAACTTACTGATATGAAATCTGAGTATCAGAAAAACAGAGAAATTTTGCCCGAACAAAGTGATGCCCTGTTTAGCATTTGCCGAGATTTTGTATAAATTTTAGATTAATTTATTTTAAACCATTATATAGGCTTAAATAGACAGGCTATATTTAAGAATGAAGAACTTAAACATTGCTTGATCATTGAATGAGGTATTTTCTACAACTTTCAGATCAATATCACGCCTTTAGTTGTATATTTGTCACATCTTTATTGCAGTTTTACGTGATTCAGAATGACAATTAGTTTCTTCGTACTTACCTGGTGCTAACTTGATGAACTGTGTGACATCTGGACTGATGAGTGCGAGCTTATCCGCAGAATGACTAAATTGTTCCTTTTCAAAATACCTGAATATAAAAACCTAATGTGTCAAACAACATCCAAAACCACAACCCAATACAGTGTTTTTTTTAAAAAGTACACTGGCATTTTTTTAACATTGATAGATGACTAAGGAAAATCATTTATTTTTGGTTAAATGCCTCTTGGTGTATACTATTATGGGCCTGGTAAGCATTGGATCCTCGGCATGTTCAACAACATTTATGATTAAAAGGAAGTTAAAACAAGTGTGCGTTGCTTGCTGTGTTTTAAACCAAATGGTGAAACAATTTTAGAAAAGAAGATATAGATTAAATCAAATCTTAAAAATGTGCACATTTTTGAATAAAATTGTTTTGTAGTCTGCACTAAATTGCACTAAACTGGCAATATGTCTAAAAATACCATACTCTAAAGAAACAGTTACTCAGAAACACAGCAGTTTAAATCATAAACAGAAGTGGTGACTTATATGATTAAACTCAAAGTAGTGGATGACAATAGTCGCAAAACCGGGTTTAAATGTCCTTGAGCTGTCAAAGTTTGTTGTGGATTATTTTTTCCTGACCGAATTAACTACGTCCAATTAGACACACAGGTATCAGAACAGATGCCCAACATAAGTGAAAAATTCTTACTCAAAACAAAAGCCTATGATTTTGTCGTTAATCCATTTTGGTCCATCCAGCAAATCAACGTCGGTTTGATGAAGTAAACTGTCATTAAAACTTAAAACTACATGATTCTCAAATTCAGCAGCCATGTTAGTTTTGACATGGTTTCCTTGATTACACTAAAACGTAGAGAACATTGTTCTATTGAGTTAATCGATTAACTGGAAGGTCACAATCTATATCCAACAAACTAATTATGTAGTTTGACGCGTAAAATGTATTTTATGTTGTTTCTAAATCATAAACTGTAATAAAACAACTACACACAAGGCCTCCGAGAGACACTAATACAACACGGTAGTCCACTGGTTTGATCCTACTATCATGAAGTTTGCTGTTAAACGAGGTGGATATGAAGCTTGTCTGTATATGTATGTCAATGACTTCCTAACAACGGCTACAGACTTAGTACGCACATGTTGAACTTACTAGACGTGGCATTAATAAGATATATACACGTCTAGTGAAAAAGATAAAAATCAAACTTCTAAGCCATATGTATGTGAGGTTGTATGCGTATTGCTTTTCCGTCTGGTTGACCAATAGCGAGAACATCTATAATCATGTCACATATATCTAATTTTGATTCAATTTATAAACAACAAATTAACCGTTTCTAAACAGTATTTATAATACAAAAACATGACTGAAATGAAAATGACAACGCATAAGTGGGGGAGAGCTTCATATTTCATTAAACGTGCATGGTTTATTTCAGATACATCACTGTTACGATGTTGGTGTTCTAATTTATGGTGTTAAACATGGGCTGTATGTGACTATATGAGGACAGAACTAGAATAAGTTACCGTGAACGGCTTCATGACTTGGTTACTTAGTTCATTTCTGTTGGACGAATATTCCCCCTAGTTGAGCACGGTTGTGTGCTCTGACAACGAACATTATTTTATACTTCTCCTTCCGTTGTGAACCTGGTCGTGGGCTCTGACATCACACTTCAAATACTGTTTTTCCTTTAAATTTGGATCTATTCTTCTTTACCACAAAATCTCTCAACATAATTCCTAACAGTTCCCCCATTTTCTAACGAATGAATGAACGAATGAGTGAGTGAGTGAGTGAATGAGTGAATGAGTGAATGAATGAATGAATGAATGAATGAATGAATGAATGAATGAATGAATGAATGAATGAATGAACGAACGAACGAATGAATTAACGAATGAATTAACGAATGAATGGTTGAGTGAGTGGGTGAGGGAGTGAGTGAGTGAGTGAGTGAGTGAAGTGAAGTGAAGTGAAGTGAAGTGAAGTGAAGTGAAGTGAAGTGAAGTGAAGTGAAGTGAAGTGAAGTGAGTGAGTGAGTGAGTGAGTGAGTGAGTGAGTGAGTGAGTGAGTGAGTGAGTGAGTGAGTGAGTGAGTGAG
>ENA-OREC01001596-OREC01001596.1-marine-metagenome-genome-assembly--contig:-NODE-1596-length-11649-cov-13.038887_pt1 | contig 11649 bp, 5 predicted proteins | sample MGYA00248626_ERZ508543 | MGnify/ENA primary metagenome ERZ508543 (study PRJEB26211, sample SAMN05518279) | marine metagenome | isolation source: Puget Sound, Washington, USA | host: Bankia setacea... | reverse complement strand
TAATGTGTAGACCCAATCAGTTATAATGTGTATACCCAATCAGTTATAATGTGTATACCCAATCAGTTATAATGTGTTTACCCAATCAGTTATAATGTGTATACCCAATCAGTTATAATGTGTATACCCAATCAGTTATAATGTGTATACCCAATCAGGTATAATGTGTATACCCAATCAGGTATAATGTGTATACCCAATCAGTTATATTGTGTATACCCAATCAGTTATAATGTGTATACCCAATCAGGTATAATGTGTATGCCCAATCAGTTATATTATGTATACCCAATCAGTTATAATGTGTATACCCAATCAGTTATAATGTGTATACCCAATCAGTTATAATGTGTATACCCAATCAGTTATTATGTGTATACCCAATCAGTTATAATGTGTATACCCAATCAGTTATCATGTGTATACCCAATCAGTTATAATGTGTATACCCAATCAGTTATCATGTGTATACCCAATCAGTTATTTACATGTATCCATCCAACACGTGCAAATAAAAGAAACATACGTATCTGCATTCAGTAATCATAATGAATTGCAATCAACAATCACATTGGTTTGAATGTTGGCCTCGTTTCGAGGAGAAATGAGATTTACCACACACAGCGACACACCTGCTTAAAATCTCCAAATTAATTCAGTACCTCTACCATGCATGCTCGTTTGCTGATTGTATAATGCAATGTACGTTATGGTCTCATTTTGGAAAAATCTGTCTTGAACTCTCTTAAATCCTTTGAAATCCTTAAGTCTATTAAAATCCTTAACATGTTTTCATAAAACTCTAACGGGCTCTAAACCAAATTTCACTCCAGTAATGACCGTGCACTTTATTGAAAACATAAGTATGGTTAATTTCTTCAACAAACCCCACCAACAGCATGTTTGAAAAGGATTACAAAAGAAAAGAAAACGAATATTAACTCAACATTCAAGGTAAATTATTGTCTTAGTATGACACAATAACACTTGTGAACACTTCAAGACTGCTGGGAGACCAACGGTAAAGTGGCATGTAATGAAAATAGTAAAGGACAAGTCATCGTGTGCATGCAAAATCTTTAAACTCTCTTCTTGTTTTGTCCCTTATCCGTTTCGCTTAAGCTTTGTTTTTGTATGTGTTGTTGTTGTTGATTGTATTATTCATCTAAATAGAAATTAGGTGAACAGAGGCACGGGGTGTCACCTCGCTGTTCCAAGTGCACACTACAGCGTTAAATTGGTGTTGGTGTTTGGTTGTTGCTGTTTAATGTTTTCAATCAGAACATTTTAGGATGATTTTTTTACGACAAACACGTCTACTTTCTCTTCTGAACACAGGTTATGCATGTTTATGATAAAGGCCGGGTGTTTAGAAGTACTATGATAATTTAAGTGAGGTATAAGTAGATTTATGAGTGATTGTTTGCTACTATTTTACAAAAGAGGGCCAGCGAGACAGATAATGTCAACTAAATATAGCCATATACAACAGGTGCGTGTAAATGGAAAGTGGCCAAATGTTATCAAGAAAGCTGAAATATACCAATAGAAGTAGATCTACAAATATGTAAGTGAATAAAACCATTAAAACACACGTATGTCAAATCTCAAGGTGAATAAGTAAGCAATGTTTCTATAGTTATGATGGACATTTAAACGTGTTGGGTTAAATATGCTATACATGTAATGGATTTTTTTAATAGAACTACGATACAGGCAATATGATGATAGGTATCGCTATATGAAGATGTTTTTAGTATCGAGGAAATATATGAAACACAATGTTGCTAACAGCATAATTTAGAAACTACTTTTAAATCAGTCCTGTGTTTTAATACAACAGGAGCTGTAGACAAAATACAAATATATCTAAAGCAAACAAACAATATAACAACAATGCATGGTTTAATAAACAACAAACAAGTACACACAGAAAACACCAACACACCAACTATTGTTTAACTTACTCAGATGTTCTCGGTCTTGGTATAAGGCAAGAATCCATGTTTGTGTATTAGAGTCTTTGTACCGACTAACTAGTATATCCTGTCAGTCAATAAACAATATCTATCCCACTAATAACTTCCACTACAACCAACAGTGCCTTATAACTGGTCACATACACACTGTGAAGTTTGCTTTCAACTGAAACCTTCCCCCTATATCCTTACTGTCAAAGACCGTAGTTTTATTGGCTCTGTTGCTACCTGCTGCACATGCTCTAAGCCGAGGATTCAACCGAGTGCCAATTTGTCGACAAGACGTACAGAAGTACCCCGAACATAAATACAAATCTACAAGAGTTCCAAAAACAGCTATCAAACTTAGAGAAAATCGATTTCAAGAGTGCATTATTAATAATATAGACTGGAGAAGGTTGTGGTCTCCCACCATGGTAGAGGTGATTAGGCTTTATTAGTTTCCATATACATATTGGAAGGAGAAAGTTACAGTAAACGTTTCACATAGTGTGTCTCGCAGGGGTTGGATGTGAGTGAAGCGAACGGACAGAGGACATTTTTTATATATTTGTTTTGGTTGGAAATGTAGAAATGTCCAACACTGACTTGTGTTTTCTTGGTCATCTATGGAGGCGTTTGAATCGCACTCCATCAGCATCAGTACATAGCTAAAAGATATTTTAGGAAATTAGCTAGACTAGTTTTGTCCTCTTTTGACGTTCCTTTCTATATACATTTCGTTTGGTAAAACATGTAAGTTAATGTAAAGTTTAACAAACAGTTCCTGTAGAAAGTAGATTGTTCTCGCTCACATAGAGTTGAGTCTCAATAAATGTCTGGTGCCAAGCCCCTGTGGCTAAAAATTCTGACAGAACTACGTGTAGACACTGATAAGCTACGTTTGTTTAAACTTCATGGGAACTATATTGTCCAAACTGACGTAATTATCGTGCCCCGTATTACGTTCTGTATTGACTTTAGAATGAATAATAACGCACACAAATAACCACTCAAAAAGGACTCAAAAAGGACTTAACAACTATATAGAAATGCACAATGAGGTATTGTTGGGTGTACTTCAAATGGCCAAAATAATAATAATACACACTTTGACACATGTCTTTGCTCCTTAAGACGTATTATGGAGAAGAATAAATGACATTGTTTATGTTCTTATTATGTCGCCTTAAAATGTTTTTTTCTGCTGACACTACAATATTGACTCATATCATTTTGTCAGCTTGTTATCTTTAAAATTGGCATCGACATTAAACGCTTTCCCGCGCTTTTAGTTAAATGTCGTCTGCTTTAAATTTAAAGAGAAACAGATTGTGTCTGGTGAATTGTTCCGTCTGCTACCTCTTTTGTAGTCGACTTACAATGGGTAACATGTATGTAAGTGAACAGATTTAATTTTGAAATGAAATCATGGTAGATCTAAGCGGATTATCTGGTTATACGGTTTTCCCTGGTGAAAAGGTGAACTCGGGATTCAACTTTGATTAAAATCATACCCGGTCAGACATAATAAACATAATATACCCTCTTTCGGTATTATAAACGTGAACGCAGCCATAGCTTTTGATATGTTGGTATGGTGTGTGTCGATGTGCTCTTCAGTCATCTGAAATTGTCATTGTTTCATTGTTTTACGAAAGGGGCAATGTGTCTTGAATAAACTAATATCGTCAACTGTGTGCAGGCTATTTGGAACATATTACTCATTAGTTTAAACTCCGATCTGAACGGAGCAATGACTCATGAACTAAACTCCCATTTTATCATGAAGCAATATCTTCTACCCTCAGTTTTTCACAGTTTTAACTCCAGTCTTGAGATAAAACAAATCCCTTGTATGAAAAGCGTTGGAGGAAATGTCCACAGCGGGGAACTTTAACGTGTCAGAGAGTTGTCGAATTTTTGATAACATGTTCCTTCAATGTTTCTGATCATTGTTTTCAAACATCGATTTTAGTGAATTGGTCCTGTGAGGTGTTAAATCTATTGGAGTCCTGGGTACGATAATCCTGTGCGTCTCAGTTCTGTCATCGTTAAAAGAAGATTACGGGACAAAAACAAATACCCACAGACATGTTGCATACAGTGTGGCATATCGAAGATAAATACCACATTATCTTAAAGACTGAATATAATACTGTACAAGTAGAAGACCGTTTGTTTGTAGTTACCCTAGCTATGAACTAGTTGTATGAACTAGCAAACGCCGAGTTGTAAGCAATGGTTGATGGATTTGTGAACTGAATAGTTAGCGAAAAGAAGCCTACATTATGTGTACATGGTTACAGAAGTAACAGCATGACAGCCAAAACAACGGCAACGTATTTAGGTGTGTCTTATATGAAATACTACGTCTATTCATAAAAGTGTTCCGAAATAAAAACATCAATGACTAGATAGAACGAAGGTGCACATTTATTGTCTGAACATCGATCAAAATGACATCTATTTTTCTCGTTACTACCACTACCACATGCATATATATACGTGTACATCCAAATCGTTTTAAAATACGTTTACTGTATACATATATATTCAATATATCTTTGTTAATAACTGTTACATATTAATTATATTTCTTGGTTTTGGTTTTGACGATATTTAATGAGGGGGCTTATTTGACATTTAAGTCAATCTTCCATTAGGCCCTCAATTGATTTTAGATCGATTGTGAAATCACGCTCGATCCGTTCCTGGAACCAATCAGTACTAAGCAATAAGGGTAAAGTTACTTGCTCACGGAAACAAGGGGGGCTTTGATGGGGCTCGAACCCACGACCTCCACATTACAAGTCACACGTGCAACCCACTGCGACACGCCGCCCCGTAAAACAATAATAATTGACGTAGAAGTTCGAAACGTTACACATATACAACATTAGGCCAACTATGTGGTTCTTCCTTTATTTAACTAGCGATCATGAACGTACATGGTGTTCACGACACGTTTTACGTGGTCAGCCGAGGATGGTTCATGTTGATTGTGTTTTAGACTTATATATATATATATATATCATTTACGATATTTCTCACATCACAAACAACGCTGGCTTTAGACTGCTGGCAACTGTGTGACACTATATGAAATGTACAAATATGCGAAAGGAAGTGATACATAAAAGGATTTAAGATTGTTCATACTTAACGATTCGCCAATGATAAGATGTATGCACATATTGTTTACAATAATATTGATGCATGGTAGGTACATGTAGATAAAGCGGACGTTGCTAATTTCACGATGTGTATGTTTTACGGTTAACCGTAATGGCCGGTTTCCTGTCAAGATTTTGTGGACAAATCAAGGGATGGATTCAATGGTCCTGGACATACTTGTGGACAGTTTGGTTCATGCTTGTTGTCTTTGTAATCTACATTCTAAGAGGACCTCTAAGGCTTAGTGAAAATATGTCGCATGGTAAGCATTTTCTTATTCTCGTCCAAATCACTACGGACTCTTTCCCCACCCACTATGCAAGTGACACGACTCGTGTTATTCTACACCTTAACGGTAACACTATAAGCTTTGAGTGTGTAATTGATGATCTTATTCATTTAAGATATTCATTTTGTTTCGTAAAAACGCCGTTTAAACAACGAGACAATACGTAAACACGTTAATAAAACAAACGTTATCATACACACATTGTTACTCTTGTGTCATAAACTTTCATCCTGTGCAGACTAGTGCTCGACTTTAACTGTTTGTATACTTAGAATGTTCAGAATAATTGAATGTATATACTGGTTGTGACTAAGACTAAGTTGTCTTTCTATACCCCTTAGCATCCCTCAGCTATATCAAACAGTAAAAATTAAGTCTAGGTTTGACGTTATTGGAAGATAGATAAACAACATCATTAAAGATGGACTTGGTAATATACCCACAGTTTTCGACATGCAATTTAATAAGAATAGTTTACATGTATTAGTTCTTGGCATTTGTGTTAAGTTTTGATGTGTCAAATATAAAGTTCTTCAATTACATTAAACACTCGTAGCAAAACAAATTGAATGGTTGTACAAAAAATATGCAACGTCTTAACACATGAAGCACTGCCAAATTCATATCACCTACTATTTAAACAAACTGTGTACAATTTAAACAAATGCACCTTCTAAATAAGTCAACAGCAACAATTGATCTGAATGAAAAGGTTGTGTGGTTGATAATTTTTTTTACCAAGTTTGACCAAGACATTTGCATGTGCGCGATCATTTGGCGGATATCACAGGTAATAGGGTTACCCCAATAATAGGGTCATGCAGGATATATCTACAATGACGGCTGAAATCCGAAAAAATCTTGCTAAAAAGGGCTGATAATTATCAAGACGTTTTCAAGTGTGTCAACGTTGTTTTGTTGTGTGTATTAATGCATTTTTGTCTGTTTTTTCAAAATAGCTTATGAATATTTCCGATAGTTATTGATTTGTTTGCCTCTGAATGTTCCGACATGTGTGTCAGAACTTCGGTTTGTTTTAGTTTTTTACGAAGAACTACACTTACATATATGGTGCCCGCCTCAGAACATGCGATTTATGCAAATAAGCTGCTTATTTGTTTTTCTGTATATAGAATAAAGTTCAACCAGTATTCTAGTAGACATTTTCATAACCTGTTTGAAAATGATAAAACAATTAAATAATCTTACTGTTGTTTTATTCACAGGAAGGAATCAACTTTCAAGATTCAATGTTTTTAATGTCAGGGCCTCATATCAAGCTTAGTGTGTGTAACAGCAGAACTGTTGTATACTTTACACTAATGTCATCCACTTTGGCTTAGTTAGGCTGTCATCTAACTACCCTTTGTGTTTAAAGCAGTTTGGAGATGATAACTTATTCATTATATGGCTACCATCTACGGAAAGTGTGTTAAGTAATATTAATTATAGACAATACTATTTTTGATTTATCCATGAGATTTGGTAAGATAAATGACTGTGCAGTAGCGTGTCTAGGCACAGTATCTACTTTGTTTTATTATCATTGGAGTTATCGTGTTGTATTTGTAAATTTTGTCTGAGACTCAATTTTTATCTGCACTTTTTCATATCTATATAATTTTTATAGCAGCAATAAATTAGAAAGCAATCTTTTACTGACCAATATACAATGTAGCCATGGTTATCAAAGTTCACCTTATTTCTGACAATTTAATAATATACCATATGCCAATAGAACTAGGCACATCAAGATTGTGTAGATATATATGTACGTTTTATAGTTTAACACCACATTCTCATACACACTCTAATTGGAAATTGTTTATTCAAGTTAAAACAGTCTAAAAGGGGAAATAGTCCTTGTTGACAGTTGCAGTTTGGTTGATCACTGCATTGTCTCCCTTGAATGTTTCTGTCATTAACAAAGCTAGCATTCGTGAGTAGTAATACAATCTTTTAACAAAAACTTATATATGTTTGACATGTGTCTAGTCTCTCACAATGACTTACATCCTTGAACTATATTTGAAAGTGTCACAGCTGTATCTATGGTTGTTTATTTGAACTTATTTCTCACTGAACTACAATACAACAGGAATATCCTTCTTGGTTTTTACACGACAGGATCATATGACAGCACCTTTTTATTTTACTTTTGTGAAGATCATCTTAGCTTAAACTGGCCAGTTGTTAGAATATGTTGCAAACTTTAATAGACACACACTTCACTTTGTGTATTTTTTCAGCAGTGAAAATGAAAGTTTGTACGGCCTATGTTTTAGTCTCCCCTCTTGATGACCAGTGTTTCATGTCTGATCATTTGAAAAAAAAGGTGGTTTTAGAAAATGTTTCGATTGAGATTTTTTTAAATGCCATCTTTTGTTTGTATTTTAAGAAAAGCTATTTAGGAATGATATCAAGACATTTGACTGAACTAGGGCCCTATTTGTTTATAAATATCATGAAATGTTCCGCATTCATTGTATAATAAGAAATGTTTCAAACATTCCTCATTACATAAAATCTTAACAGCTATGTACATGCACTTGGTTTGTGATCATTTTGTCTCTGTAGTGGAGTCAAGTCAGTTTAGAACAGTACATACAATGTAACATTTTCAAATATAACCCTCTGCATTACCCTATTGTTACCTGTTCCAATTTCTGGAGTTATTTTCCGCATCTATCAATCAGTAGGACAGTCATTAATTTACACTTTTTCTTGGATGTCTACTCTCAGTGTAATCTGGTATCTAATCCTCAGGTCTGTGTGTAAATGGTTATGTAGCACTGGTGTACTTTCCCTCTCACTGTAGTATTGATTTCTGGTGCTTAAAGCTGTTGGTATCGGCCATGAACTCTTCACACTTTATTCCCCTCCACCCCTAACCCTCTAACACTAGTTTTTAAAGCTATACCCTCTGGCTGAGTTTTTAAAGCTATACCCTCTGGCTGAGTTTTTAAAGCTATACCCTCTGGCTGAGTTTTTAAAGCTATACCCTCTGGACACTCAGCCCTTCATACTCTTACCTTCATACAAAGCTGTTGTTATTAACAAGTTAGGTTACCATGAATAGGGGAGCTAATGGATGTAAATTGTAACAGGTATTAGTTTAAAAGCAAAGTACACAAGGTTGGGTTTGAGACAAGAGCCACTAACAAACCAACATTTGTAGCATCCATTAAGGACTCAGATTGCACCACTACCGATAAACCTTTCATGATGGTACTAGAAAGGCAGCATAAAACAAACAGGTATATGGGTTCTGTAAAACAAACAGGTATATGAGTTCTGTAAAACAAACAGGTTTATGGGTTCTGTAGTTAAATGTTTCTATACAGTAGGTAGCTTATGTGGGAGCTGGAAGAAACCCCTCCTTGACAAAATCCTCCCGGACAAAACCCCACCAGAAAAACCTCTCCCGCTTGTTTATGTATAGGTGAACAATCCAACCCCCCATCATTTTTGCAAGGCTCACAAATCTTCCCTCATCAGTTTTACCAACAAACACTCTCACATTACTGGGACTGAGTCAAGTCTTTTGTTAAAAAATCTGTCGGGCCACCAATTTAAGTGTTTCAAAGTTTATTGCATCAAACTTTTTTAAAATCCACACATTTAAAAGACTGAAAATGTTTGGCAACTTATCAGTACTTATAGATGTTGATAGATGTTGAGAAGTTGAGATCATTTTCACAAATGTCAGTCTCATTTAACATCGAATTGATGGTAATTTTATCCGTCCATTTGTTTTAGGTTGAAGTTAACATGGTGTTCTTTTCTTCACAATTCAGACCATTTTCACATCAGATTTGATTAGTTCAGCTGACAGTGAATGTTACATGTAATAGTGCTCTTAACAGCCTGCCCTTTCCATTTTTGGATCAATTTTAAAACTGAATCTGATTATTTCAGTCTACGATTTGGCTTGGTGTTTTTGTGTGTGTTAACAAGTGAGTGGGTTGAAAGTTTGATCATGAACGAAAATTGATCAGCTGTAGGCTTTTGCAGAATGCCTAAGCTGTGTTCAAAAGGAGACATTTATAGTGAGTGTGATTGCTTCGTAACTTTGTGCTCTTGCTAACAGTCTATGCATGCCTTGTTGACTGTTGATAGAGTATCAGTCCATGTGAACCCAGGTGACCAAATGGATACAGTGGCTATTCCCTATCTAGATTAAGCTAATAACAATTGGTTACTATGTGTACCAGATAGTACATGAATACCTGGCAGCTTTTGTGGTATATAATAATTGTGATGAGTTATAGAGAATTAATGATGTACAGTGCTGGCATTCTGTGACAATAGTCAGTGCTAAATCATTGTTAACACCACTCCAGAGGGAATAGTTGATGCAAGATGCCCTGGAGGGGGTGGGTGGGGGTCAGGGAGGTCAGTGAAAAGGTAAAAGCTTATAGATGATGTGTGGTGCCCTGGAGGGGGTGGGGGGGGTGGGTCAGTGAAAAGGTAAAAGCGTATAGATGATGACATTAATAAAGGTAGAGTATATTCATGTTTAGTGTTAAAACAGGCTACGTCCAAACAAGAGGTGTGGGTGGGGGAGAAGGTGTAATTTCTGTAACTGAGGTATTGGAAATGCAAGTCTGGCAGGTGAAAAAGTCTGTAGTTTAAGTTATACAATGTAATACCAGTAGCTCTTAGATTTAAAAGTATCAATGCTGGATCAGAGAAAATGGTTGTATAATTGTCATATTGAATTTCGGTAAATTCTGAAGTCGGTGCAAAAACATTTCCAAATCTCTACATGTCTTGCTCATCCCATGTATGGAAAACAAACAAAAACATGCATGACAGATTTCAAAATATCAACTTGTCCTGCATTCTGGCCCTACTCTTCAGAGCAACTGGACTAGTGGATTGTTTGTGCCCTGGAAGTATTTCTTCTTTATTTTGTTTGCCAGACCTATATAGGTTCGTTATGTTGAATCCTTTTGTCATAGCAGCAAACTTGTAGCAGCATTAATGTCACCCCAGGCAGGATATGGATACAGTGGACTATAGCAGGAAATAATCTATAATGACCAGTGGCGTGGTAATGAGCATAGTAGAATGGAAGTGGTGGGGTGACAGTGGAGGAGGAGGGGAGGAGCTGGCTGTACAATGATTGATTTATGGTCACTGCCACCATTATACCATCAGTCCCATCTGTCAGTGGTGGAGATTATACACCATTGTTTATGTTCAGTGTGGGAGATACCAGCTAAACCCATGTGGATATATAGTTCTACAGATATAGTGTGGTGTGTGTGTGTGTTTCTCATTGTGCTTTCTGCTGTATTAGTGTACATGGGAATATATTGCTTTAAACTGAAGGTTGTTTATTTTTATTGGATTTGGCAACTTTCTGGTGACAGTCACATTTTGTGCAATGTTAGTTTCTTGACAGATGATTGATATTGCTGCAGCTGGTGATGAATTTATGCACGAGATTCTATAGTACTTTCTCTTGTATATACAGAACGTACCCATCATCTCTGGTGCTGGTCAGTTGTTTATTTGAGCTGAATGCAATACATTTCTGTCTTTGATTGTTATTATGATTTTTACTACATGTAATGGATACTATATTCTCCTGCTGATAAATAAACTGTTCCAACTCTCACTTGGTGATTGTGACACGTAGACTGAATGTGACAATCAGCTTGCATTGATTGTAGCTATTCTGTTCATATGGAAATATTTATCACTTTTTTGTGTCTTTTCTCTGGTGGATAATATATATGTGTTACTATCGAGTGCATATTTAAGATTTCACATGGTTATTTCCACATACCTAGATCATAGATGAATTTTACGTTTGACAAAATGACTGTTGCAAATGTGTACTAATGTTCATGTATTTATAATAAGCATTCAATTTCAATAGTATCATTCTATTGTAACATTGATTAGCTGTATACAAAACCCTGTAAGTCTCCATACGTTACCATACAAAAAGAATTTCCTAATGCATTTCTCAAGGCATTTTCCATGAATTCTCATTATCACTATTATTGCATCTTTAATACCTGGAGCTTATTTTCAGTTAAACCTTATGCACATTGAGTAACAACAAAATACACATTGAGAGATAAAATGCAATGGGCCATTGAATAACAAAGCAGATAGCGCTCTCCTGCATTCGCCACTAGACAAGTACACACACTTCTTGTCAGCTCTCCTGCATTCACCACTAGACAAGTACACACAATTCTTGTCAGC
>ENA-OREC01001595-OREC01001595.1-marine-metagenome-genome-assembly--contig:-NODE-1595-length-11652-cov-13.684320_pt1 | contig 11652 bp, 5 predicted proteins | sample MGYA00248626_ERZ508543 | MGnify/ENA primary metagenome ERZ508543 (study PRJEB26211, sample SAMN05518279) | marine metagenome | isolation source: Puget Sound, Washington, USA | host: Bankia setacea... | reverse complement strand
GTATAGGCATATGCACATATTAAGCATCCTGTATAGGCATATGCACATATTAAGCATCCTGTATAGGCATATGCACAGATTAAGCATCCTGTATAGGCATATGCACGTATTTAGCTTTTCTTAATTCTACATGCTCGTATTTAGCGTCTATGAAACGATAGACTTGCAATTTACAGACATCTTCAAGAGCCTCAACATATATACTAATCTCTGATTTCATCTTTAAAACGTACTAAGCTAATGTTAAAATTGTTTAATATAGTTTGCACATGGTCAGATTACGAGTTAAATGGAATTATTCTTCGATTGTATTACAGTGCTTGCATTTCTATTGTTGCTTGTTGTTTTATTTGGTTCGTGCCATCTTCCTGTTTCTATTTCTTTTTGTAGGTTGTAGTCCCTTTTTAGTTACCACTAATTTTGTTAGTATCGTTTTGTTACATATTGTATGTTTAGTCAGTAAATACCAATCCACCCGCTCCGGTCACTGATTCACTATGTAATACTTATACAGGTTTTGTTTTTGTTTTTGAATTAATGTGAACTCGTGGATGTATATGTCTAATGTTCAAATAATCATCTATCTATCTACATGTAGAACAGAAACACAGTATGTTAACATGGTGTATGTCAATCTGTTGGAACCATAAAAGTAAATAACTAAACTGAGTATCAAGTTCCATACAGTTGGGTATTTCATGTACTTCCAGTGCTAGGTCATATACTTGTGTATCAGTTTGTTTCTACTGGAGAATCTTTTATTATATAAATCTATTTAATAATACGTTTTATTTGTACATAATATACATATATCCATATATACACCTTTTATCATAATTGAATGTCGCCATTAAACTCAGTATGTCAAAGATCACATTCGTTGTGCTAATGTCATCGCTAATAAACAAGAAGTGCTAGATCGTTAAAAATATGCTTATAGAGTTTATTGTAGACTCGATGGTGTTACACAATAGACTCACACCACATATGGTGGTGGAGGTGGGGAGGGTCAAGGGATATGGGGCAAAAATCAAAAACCTAGATTATCTATTAACACTTGAACATTACTAGACTAAGAACCAGGTGCATTCACTTAAAACCCAACTACACTTGATGAAGGAGAGTGTTGATCAGGATAATTAACGCCTTTAACTATTCACCAATATACAAATACTTTTAACTTTTCTCAAGGTACCTAAGGGGAATAACCCGAGTTCACATAGAACAGTTATAGTGTGCGTAAGTGGTCGGACTTTCCGAAGCCGCTTTAGATATGAAATATTGAGGCTTTCAATGTCTGGTGCTTTATAGAATCCTAAAGAAAGCTCATTGACTTAATCAGTTTTAATTTGTCACCCAAAGGTAACGATCAAAACGTGAATATAAAGAATAGGCGCTTTCACACATTGCTCAGATAACTTTTTTAAAAGCTCAATACAATTTCCCGTTTGAAGACAAAGTGACAGGTGTTTTTGTTACACTTTCCTTACCTGAACTCTTTTTACAAACAATAGCAACCGTTTTAGTTGCATTAAAGCAAACATTCTATTTCATGAAATAAAACAAGGTCGTCAATAAGAGGCATATTTTTAAATGTTGTTGATTTTTTTATCAACATTATTATGTAGAACTACAGTTTACTCATACACACAAGTAAAGAGGAATTTCTAATTGTCCACTATATAAAATATGATATTATACGACAGCGCATCTAAAGGTTGGTTACTTTGTATTGTACACACCAATCTGTCGATCAACGGAAAGAAAGAAAAAACATTTTCATGTACAAAACTGTCCATGCGAAACGGTAGGTGCGAAAATAGAGTATGTACTCGGGCTCCTCGTGCACGGCAATGTAGTTGTCGACTTTGGTAGGAAAGTATTCCTCGTTGATTGTCTATTATGAAAAACATTAAATATGGCGAAAATAAGCATAACAGACCGCGCTCAAGCGTGTTCATCCACACGAAAACTCCAAGTGTAGCCATTCAAGGAAACATAACCGCGATGAGGTATCGAAATGACGGCAATCGGTCGAATCTTCTTCTTCACATCCGTGCAAATTTCGGTATGATTTTGGCACGGGATTACGCACCTAGAAACACACTAGTAATGTTTATACCACACAATGTGCACAAAATCAGTACCTGCAAAAAGTCTGGATGTAAATCCTATCGACCACTTTATGGGCCTATAGAAACGCAAGGTTCGTGCGTAGCCGCTGCAACTAAATATCAAGGAGCTCACGCTTGATATTCATCAGATGTGTGCGGCCATTCCACAACAGTATATTCATAGACACATTTTATCAATTAGTAATGGTATCCTGCTGTAGATGCGACACTAGGTGATGCACAAAGTATTGAAACGAAATTAAACACGACGTGATTTGAGTTTGCAGTTTTTGTGTTAAGGGTGTCCTAGTTAACCCTTTAATTTAAGTTTGTTCCCGTGATCAAATTTCAATGAAGGTTTGTTTTATACGTAAAGAATAAATTGTATTAAACTTATATTGGGTTATTTGTACATGTATTTTTTTCCGAATACTTTTCCTACAATATAACAAAAACTAGGTGGCCAATTAGAAATTTGTTTAAGTGTACATATATATTACCGCAAAGGATAGGTTAACTTAACAATTCACATTTAATAATTTACAAAAAACAACAACAATAGCTTCAATACCTGCCCTTCACTTTAATATCGCGATCTGTCTTTCTTTATTCTTTGACTTTAACCTTTTCATATGTAATCATTTTCTTCTTCGGTCTTCCCTGTTTTCTATTTTATATAACATGCACTTCGAAGGGCGGATCAAAGACGATTGAAAAACAACATCATGTAGGCCTATATTGTTTGCCGGAGCTCCAATATCATTTCACGTTTAAAAGGTTCTTTTCATGTCAAAATGTAATGTTATTTTAGCTGTATACTTTTTTCTAAGTAATTTCTATTCCTCTTAATGATTCAATCACAATCATTGTCAAATGATACTTTAGTTAATACGTGTCCTTAATAACATCACTTCACGTTGGACTTTGGATGGGACGGGTGTTTAAGTTATCCTGCTTACAATTTACACAACATGAGTATCCACCGATGAGATGATTTTGCTTGAATTAGAATGAAGTTGTGACAGTGGCAAAAATAGATCGTATATCTAGTATTTCGTGCATGGGAAACCGTTTTCATTCACTGACTGACAAGTTTTCGGACTAGTGTAGGACTACTAAATCAAGAACTCTTTCGGTATTTAGAAAAGTCTTTACGATTAATTGTTGTCCCTAGGCGACATCGTTTACACCTAAACTTGTGTGAAATGCAGATTTTAGTTTCAAATAATGTTTTACCCTTCACAAGTTTAGACCAATATTGCTTGACAATAACTCCAAACAATGAAAAATATGTTTCATATTTGTTCTTCTTAAATATATAGCATCGCATATATCGTATTGTGTTTTTAAATATCATTTGACTTTGGACCGAACATTCTAGGTACGAAACTATATGGGCGATATTAAATGAGTACGGAATAGAGATAGAGGTCCTCCACACACATTTTCACAGATTTCTTTTTATTTGAACATTTTTAAAACAGGTGATGTATATTCAGTATTAATGTATTGGATGGTTATCTAAGTCTGCGTCCTCTATTTCCGAAAGCATACTCATTGTATACAGTAATATGCAAAATGTAGCATAGTGCAATAGTTATGTTATTTCGGATATTACTCACTATTTCGGATAAATACGAGATAACGATGCAGTTAAACAAGACGATACAGCCTCTGCCTTTGATATCTCCTAACACGTGTTTGCTTTGATAAGTTCAACCAAGTTGTGTCTATATAAAATACAGCATGCTAGGCTGGGAAAAATGTTTGTTTCTTTTGAAGTTCTGTTAGATGAATAAATTTGCTGTTTTTTTGCTATTCTTGTTCTGCATGAAACATTGTTACTCAGTAGACCTGTCAATTACTCAATTAAACCAAGGCTAGAATTGTTGTTCTCCAAACTCATTAGAGTTTGTAACAAACTGTTTTGGTTACATGCAGCCTTCAGATCTGTAATGGTCCGGTCCCATTGCTGATCTCCCCAATCAGTCAAATTCTGCATCTAGACTTGATGGGTGTTGGGTTGGGAAGCAGTGCTCTACATGACAGGAAAAAAACTCTTGGGTACCTGTAGTGGACCATACTAGTCCAACTCAAGATTGGTAAAATATGTAACTGGTGAAATATACCTTTGACACGATTATGCACAAGTGACAAGTATTACTTCATTTCACCAGAATGAATCAAGTTTAATCAAGGTACTCAATTGGGCAGTAAAAAGGGGTCATAGGTTGTACAGCAAGATTGATGGAACAAATTTGGAGCCTGACAATGTAGAATCATGAACACGTGTTTGATATTTTCAGCACTATGAGGATCACTCAGCTTTTGTTGAAGAAGGCACCAGTAAATTATTATAAAGGAAGAGGAGAAGAGTTCAAATACTGGAAGCGATATCTGGTGTGGGAAAAAATAAGAAACTTTACAGTAAGTGCTTGTGTAATATATCTTTTTCAGGGCATGAAATTTCCATTGGTCCTATCACCTTGATGAGTGGTTTTGCATGCAGGACGAGTGGAAACTTTGAAACTGAGCTTTAATACATTTTTCTTGTTTTGTCATACCCAGTGATATGCAGAATGAGAAGCGATTTTGATACTTTTTGTGCATCAAATGACGTGAACACAAGACTAAGAACAGGCTAAATTGTTGTTCTCTTTGAGGAAGGTTTATATGTTTTGTTTTATCTTTCAGGGACCCGATTCGTTCAGCCCTTGGACAGGTTACAGAATGCGCTCCAAAATGCCATGGTTCAACTCACAATACAGTCCAGAATCATCGTTATCATTAAAAACACAACACATCCGAGTGCCTGATATACCAGTAGTGCAGAAAGTCAAAGATCACAACTTATTTCTTGGAGACAGGGTAGGTGATCTTTCATCTCATGAATTTCTAAAACATGTATATCATTGGATTAACAATTTCCTAGTGACAATATTACAAAACTTTAGCCCTCAGTCTCAGAGCTCTACATTAGTCATCCTTTAGCACTCCTTATCATGGTAATTGTCTTTGTTTTGGGGAGTATATAGGAATCACCCTGTCCGTAGGTCTATCAGTCTGTCCATATTTCTGGCAGATGTAACTCCTCCTAACAGATGAACCGATACTAATGAAACACAGTTGTATTTTACAACCTCAGAATGTGCATGAAAGAAGATAATCCAGATCTAAAAGATATAAAAGTAGATCATTCAAGGGAGATAATTATTTGTGCAGGACAAAAAGTATCTATAAAATCAAGAAACGTTTGGAATGCTAACAGAAGCATGCTTTATTAAAAATTCAAGTCGAAAGATTTTGGAACACCAAGGAAAGTATAAGTTGTATGTTGTTGTTGCATCAGTAGAAAACATCAGTAAGCCTATACACATACACCAGTAGCCACCTGACATTACATCACTCTATGGTTTTACGATCACAGTGTTTCTGTTCGTTTTGCTTCGACCATATAGTTATACTTTTTGGCTGGATTGTTGATTATTGATGACATCCATCCTTCTGGAAACATATTAACATTTTGCTCAATATCAAGAAAGCCACAAATGGTGTCCACCTCATGCTGTTTTTACTATACACCTGCACAGACTGATTAAGAAATAAAACATCTATACCCATGGTTTAAAGCGGTAATAAACCATGGGTACGAGTTCGGGTGCGTATGAATTAAATCACAAGTGCTTTACCACTGGTTATTGCATGTCAAGTCACTAACATAAACTAATATAAACTGAACTAATTTAATATTCATGAAACACTGCTCATCTATTATCAGCAACTGTCACTTGTAAGATAAATGTAAATGACATTACATGTATCCACATACCTAAACAATTATTGGAAGATAGATAGATAGAATTAATATTTGATTTCCTACGTGTAAACAATTGGTGTGGCGTAACCTCTGTGTAAACAATTTTCGGTACCCCTCTGACCTTATCGTTCAGTGAACAGCGTGCGTCTCGGTGACTCTGCGAGAGCGAAATATTGGTAGACTGCCAGGTACCGTTAATGCTTTTGGAGTTATCTATGGAATGTTGCTCGCTAGGCGTCTTCAGCGGATCTTGCAAGCCGAGTGTTGCAGGAGAGGCGAGCACTGGCCTCGAGTTGTACCGACTGAAGTTGCACAAAGTTTAACAAGGACGAACATCCGGATTGCTCAGACGCTTACAACGAATAGCAACTGCAGCAACAACTTAAAGGTGGGTGTACGTACGTGTTCTGTTTCTTCTGATAAAGCTACAGTGAGGGAAAACGTTTTCAATAATAAATTGATGCTTGAGTGTAGGAGTTTATTAGTTTGTAAACATTGATCTGGTAAAGTAAGTAGAATGTAGAGAAACTGTTAAATATTATGGATAAAAGTAAAAACAAGTTTGAAGCTATATAACTTGTTGGTCTTATTTACTACACTTTCTTACATGTGACACAGACATCTCACTCTTTGTTTACTACACAGCATAGCTAAAAGAAAGATAGCATTTAAAGACCAATGAGTTTGTAGTTTTAAGCTTGATACTTGTTTTGTTTGGGTTTAAATTTGTCACAGTAAGAGATGCAAAACTAAGTCTTATATGGTTGTTAAATTATAGATAAATCTAAAGTGAAATCATTATCACCATTAACTTGGCAGTTACTGCAAAATACTTTTTATTCCTTAAAAGATTTTGACAACATTTAAATGCAATGTCCCTTGAGACAATACCTTTTCATAGACTTTTGTCTGAACTTTGGACTTTTACCTTTAGATCAATTTGGGCAACTATTGACAATGGAAAATATTTTTGACTAAAGATAGACCGCCATGTGTTGGAATCAGCAGATTTGCCTGTAACAATCACTAACCGACTGTGATACTAATTTGGTAATAACAGAGACACATTTTTTTCAGAGACATAACTCCAGCATGTCTTGGCAAGGTGAAGGAATCGAAGAAGGTATTTTGATGGGCATAGGAAATTCTCTTCTAGATATCACTGTAGTGGCTGACCAGTCCTTCTTGAATAGATTTGGTCTCAATGCTAACGATGCCATTATAGCTACTGACAAGCAAAAGGGCATCTACAAAACCATGTTAGAAGAATTCACACCATCATATCTACCCGGAGGAGCAACACAGAACAGTATCAGGGTGGCTCAATGGTTATTACAACAACCCAAAGCTACGACTTTCTTTGGTAGTGTTGGACATGACCGATATGCTGATATTTTAAAGTCTTCAGCGGAACAAGTTGGAGTGAATGTTAGATATCAAGTTGTGGATGATCTACCAACCGGCCGTTGTGGAGCTGTGATTACAGGAGAAGATAGATCTCTGGTCACAGAGCTGGGGGCCGCAGAACAGTTCCATGCAGAATATCTGGATGATCCTGAAAATTGGCAACTTGTAGAAAAGGCGAAATACTTTTACATTGGTGGCTTCTTTTTACCTGTTAGCATGAATGCTGTCTTAAAACTGGTAAACTTTGCTGTAGACCATGATAGGACTGTTGTAATGAACCTTCATGCAACATTTTTATGCAAAAACTATGCAGACAAAGACACGAATCTCATGCAATACATTGATGTTTTATTTGGAAATGGTGACGAGGCAGTGGAGTTTGGTAACCATATGGGGTTTAATACTTCCAGTGTTAAAGAAATAGCTGTCAAAGCATCTCAGTTACAAAAGCTCAATAAGTCCCGCGAGCGTATCATAGTTTTCACTCAGGGACGGGATCCTACCATAGTTGCTCAAGGCGGTCATGTTACTGAGTACAAGGTAAAACCAGTTGAGCATTCAATGATTAAAGACACGAATGGTTGTGGAGATGCCTTCGTTGGTGGGTTCCTATCTCAACTTGCTCAAGGAAAGTCTGTTGAGGAGTGTATTAAATGTGGCTTCTATGCGTCTAGAGTTGTAATTCAGTACTTTGGTTGTAATTATCCAGAGAAACCAGACTTTCCACCCACCTTTGAATAGACCTTTCCTGAGGCTCATTCATAATAACATTGGTTGTTTTGATACAGAGCTTAGTTATTGTTATAGACTCAGCATATTTTTTCCTTTATACTGAAACCTATTTTGATATTGCTCATAATCTTATTTTGCGGTGACAAATTTTGTCCCTTAAACAAAAAACTGTCATGAAAGTGTTCAAATCTAATGTTTCTTTTGTTCTCAGTGTATTTTTGTGACGAGAAAAAGAACATGAATTTTTAAACCTAAATTAGTAATTGTGATGATGCAGTTTTGAATGTTTAGTTGAGTTTTGTGTCCTCAAATGTCCTGCCAATATTACATGATATTAGATTCAGTGTCTACAGGGTTTGTAAACTCTTATATGTTCAAAATCTTATATTAAGAAATGAAATTTTGTGACAGGGTGAACAAATAAGCGATAACATTTCGGATACACTTAAATTGGTTATGATCATTAGCAGCAGAATAAATAAATTCCCCAGACTGAAATTACTTGATTAGCTCTAAACTTAAACCTCGAGCCCTCCGTAGTTTTGTTCTCTGATATTAATTACTTTTATCATCAAATCATAGTTGTTTACTTCTTTAGAAAATTTCATTTACAGATATGCCATTTTTTTTCAAATTCTATAGTTATAGTCAGCATTATGAGAAGACATTGTTTTATGCAGTATTATTTGGGAATTTTTATGAAGAGCCTCGAATTTTTATGAGAAGCCTATTCAGATAGCTTCAGTTATATGCAGATTTGTTTGAATGGGCCATCTGCTATACCCCATCTCAACCTCAACTGAATATTCTTGCCACATATTTTACCACCAGTATTTGTACAGACTGGGAGAGCTGTTGACATAATTGATTGTGGTATGGTAATTCAATAGCCAGTATATTGAGAGATTGATGGTACCAGTATGGTTTAAGTGAATGCCTAAATGATTGTTAACTTTAACCAAGATCTATAAGATTTGGATGACTTTGAGCTCATAAATTAGATAATTGGTTGCATTACTACAGAAAGAGATAAACAAAATTCTGGAACGCTGAAATATAAGTAAAGTCAATTTTGATCAGATTGATCAACTTCCAGGACCCTCGGTATTGGTTTGAATGAGATTAAGCTGTGACAACTTGGTTAGGTATTGATGTTTGGGAAATCTGTACCTAAGAAACATACTGAACCTCTTCGCTATCGATGTCTCTTGGTTATTTATAGACATTGATAATTAAGTACTGGTACATTTTCATACTTGTCTTCTTGTTTATGTTGTATGACATTTGTAAAACAAGATTATAGTATATTTTACGTCAGTGCATGTGCAAGTAGTTACTATGGAATGCTAGTTAGTACGCTGAAAAAACCTTTGCACTATAACAATATAGTTAATGCTAATGATGTACACAAGGGATATTCGAAAAGCTCTTAGATAGGATACCGATTAGATAGCATTGTTTTTGTTTTTTTATAGATTAAATGGGTCAATGATATAAATATTTTTATTAATGAGATTAAGTAAATGATTAAATGCCAAATATTATTTCAGTACACTAGAAAAATACACATTATTAATTGGTATGTATTACATGTATTCACAAAGTGGACATCTACCAAGTTGACATGTGCTTGCAATATAGGAGCCACCTGTACCACTTAGGGTCTTCACTTGCAGTTTTTCTCATACTTTGTTTTTTTTTGGTGTTAAAACAATATTCTGTTAATGTTGAAAAAAAAGCAATAGATTATAACCTAGATTAGATGTTACCATGACAATTCTTGAACTTAGATGTTTTTCTCTACCTCACAATACCCGTTGTTATATGAAATACTCCTTATTTAACCAGAAGTATTCCAACATGTTTACACCCTATGTGCCAGTGTTCCACATATCCAATTTCATTGTTCATTCTCTCAAAATATAAGATTAAGCAAAACAGTGCTACATGTATATGAAATAGGAAGGCAATTACAACAGTCTTCACTTAAAATATCGTTATACTCTGTATTACTGGTATCGTTTGTTTACCTTGTTTAACCGGTACTATTATCAATTTTCATTATAATAAGCCTGTCTCAATGGCACTTCCTAGTGCTCTGGTGATTGATTGTGTATTGGAAGAGACTTTTAGTGTGTGGTGTTTAGTTTCAGTTTAAAAGGGTAAATTGTATATATGTGATGGATTGTTATATACAGGTTATATATTAAGTGAAGTCTCAGCTATTATCTTGTACAATCTACATGTACCAACTATTTCCTGTTGTACCTTAGTCTTGTGCCATTTTACAACTTACCAAATACCATGTGCTTACGTGAAATATATTGACTTATGAAATTTCTATGTGAAAAGTCATAGTCTTCCATCTAGTACAGGTTGTTAGAGCTGTAACCATGAGTTTGTTCTCAAATTATTGCGTTTTTTCTTCTGTCTTTGAGTTTTCTTATAATTTTCTTCTTTTGTTTGCTAATAGCTGTCTATAATATATTTTTAGTTTTTAACTTAACTATGTGCCTTATATTGTTAATAAGAGTCCTGCATTGCCCCTTTTTATGACAAGGTTACCATTTTACTTCACCAACTCAGCAGTGTAAGACCTACACTTTAATGAGGGTCAGTTACACCAGTTCTCCTTCCATCCTGTGATATACCAATAGTTCTACTTGTTAGAAATCATGGGTCTAAGACACACAAAAACATGACATTTAATTGTATCGAGTTGTGTTTGATTATACAGTGGAACCTTTCTTTTGTGCTATAAAGTTTAAATCATTTCTCTATATGGAATAATAAAAGATCTATAGTACCAGTAGTTGTGTGGTTCAAAATGGATACTCAATAGCATGTGCTTGTCAGAATATCATAGCTCTGTACAAACGCAATATGTTCAATATAAACCAGCCTTCAGTATGAATATCAGTGAGAAGTTGATATATGATTTGTTCATAAGTGATTTGTTGATAAGTGCTTTATTTTCCTATTTTTAGAACTTTACTCAGGTTTGACCTGGGAGTTTTATAGAAACCTATTTTTTATACCTGTGCCAAGTAATGTGGTTTTTCCTGTGATTGCATTTTTTTCAATAAACACCAGAAATAACATGATTGTTTGTGTTTTATGACTATTGTATTGCAGAGATCATGATAAGAAGCAACATAGACGTGTTCTGAGACCATATTTATATTATGTGTTCATTACCACAAACAACAATATTTGTTTCACTCAACCCACCCCCACCCAATTCAGCCTGCGAAATAACCTTGATTCAATGAAACTTGACTTTAAAAAAATCATAACACACATACATTATTTTATACAGAACAAATATTGCAAACAGATTAATAGAAGTTTTTCAAGACACTAACAGGTATACCCACATGTACTAGTAAAAAGATATTAACCAAAATTGTACACAAACACTTACAGAACTACATGTAGCCAAGGCAAGGTACTCTTCTTGAAAAGGGAGAGAATTATGAATGTATGAATTACAAAAAACTGGAAGTAAAAAATCTAAGGAGATGTAACTAGAGTTTATGTTGTGTAGTGAGTCGAGTCTATGTTAGTGTCTTGATGAGATGT
>ENA-OREC01001594-OREC01001594.1-marine-metagenome-genome-assembly--contig:-NODE-1594-length-11657-cov-13.153454_pt1 | contig 11657 bp, 7 predicted proteins | sample MGYA00248626_ERZ508543 | MGnify/ENA primary metagenome ERZ508543 (study PRJEB26211, sample SAMN05518279) | marine metagenome | isolation source: Puget Sound, Washington, USA | host: Bankia setacea... | reverse complement strand
ATTAATACACCTCCCGAACCCACCGGAAAGGTCTCCATGGAAAGTTCAAAGGAACGAAAATATTGCAACACCTTTTTATCAATTAGTATTCTGGATTCCAGTTCAAAATTAAGTGGTATTCTGGATGCTGGTCCATTCCCGTGAGGTATGATATTTATCACGTATCGTGTACCTTCTGTCGTGATAAATAACGTCATAGATCTTTGCAACTGAAGTCCCTTCCAAAGAGAGATCTGGACACTGTACAGGGTATCTGCGTGAACGTTTCCCCAGCTATAAAACAGACTTTTATTAGATAGCGGTGTTATTGATACTCAGTTGACGTCATCTTTAAACAGTACTTGTTTTTTGTCACCGCATCTTAAGTATCACAAAACAACGTGTAGGACTGTTATGGCGTCAATATTTGGTCAGTCGGTAGTAATGACGTCACATGCAAACAAACACCGTTTCGGACAAAATATGATGGGCGGTTAAGGATATGTATACAGACATTTGATAAAAGCAAAGTATTGCATGAGATAGACCCGCCCCGAGGTGACCTGTGAATAAGGTATATATATTTTATAGTAGAAAAAATATTCCTCAGTACTCCAGATGTAATATTAAGGTTCTGCCATTTTTCTACAAATTCAGATGCTCTATATGAATGAAACCCAGCAAAGGTCCACGTAATTATTGGACACTCCTCATATATACATTAAGATATAATATTACGTAAAATAAAAAAAAATGTAAATGAAAAAGGCAATGGGAGTGATAGTTTATTTTTTGCTTTTTAATCATCATTTTATGATATACATATATATATATGTTTTGTTTTAGGCTACACATATGCAGGAGATCTACACATGTAATACAAACTGACTTAATGTTTACTCTAGTAATTCTGTGTATACACAGGCATTGTAGCGCATGTGTTGCTCATTAAATAGCAGCATATTTTTTAACAGCTAGTTCTTCAGAGAAAACCCGTTCATTTGAGCTATTTTTCTGTTGGGCAAATGCATTTAACACATAAAAAATATCACAAATGCATGGTTTTCTATGAAGAACCACGGACCAATAGACCATGGTTTATAAGCCCGTGTACGAACTTATTAACAGTCAATTGTAAAACAAAACCATAGAAAACTAAAAAGTTAAACAAATTACACTCGAGACTTAAGTAGAAAAAGTACTTAAGCAGTATACGTAGAATGAACGTACATCGACTTGTGCATTATTATTTTTAAATACATGTATATGTTTTCTATTATTAAACAGATAAGTGTATACAGCTTTTATTTCATCAATTTATCATATACAGTGACGTATTAAAAATACAATCGAATAAATTATTATAAGAATGGAAGACCAACGATTATTATCGGGTTCTTTCTGTTAACATTCTCTTGCCGCTTGTAAGGTTTACTGCGGGCCTAACGTACTCTAAACCAATCAGCGTTCAGTTTGGTTCTGCATGGCAACAGTGTACACTGACAACACTGGTTAACATCTTTCTGCCACAGGAAATATTTAACTTCTCTCTTGTTGGAGCTTACAAATAATAAAGCAAGATGTACAAACTCGATCTCCCGGTAGACTACAAGGAGGCGGCGGCCATAGAGCGGCGCCGAAATATGGAAGAGCAGCGGAAATCGAGAATTTTCAATTCCAAATCAAGAACAATCGGGGTGTGTATTTTTCAGTGACAATTCACAAGTTTGGTAGTTAACCCTATGTAACTCGCCGATAGATATATGTATTACTATCAAAGTCATATGGTGTTATTATAGAGTTATAAATTACCTTCACATAAACGTTGTTTCTGTAACATAGTCGCTGAAAAGCCTGTCTGACAACAAGCAATGACTGACACAAGTTCTTTAATGGTGTCACTCGTGTCTGCCCTATGCATTTCGTTTGTATTCTGATATTGGCAGACAACGTCGTTGTAGCCATTAGACTTCATACATTACAAGACTTGTGGAAGTTTTGCAGTGTTTGAATAACTGTTCATTTTGAATATATGTGACATATCTTACAAATCAGTTACTTATCTTTGCTGCTTTCTCGTTGACATTCTGTTTTAAAGACAATAGTGGTGTTTTAGATTGGCAAATAGATGTTTTTGAAGAGTGCTTCTATTTCAGTAATATTTTAAATGTTATACACCATCCAAACTTTGAAACCAATATCTATTGGTTGTGGGTGAAACTTATTTTGTGTTTACATCAAACAACATTTATGACTATTGATACCGTTATGCATTGGTGAATTCTCTTTGACGTGTGGTCATATGTATACCTATATAAGAAGGGGTTTAAACAACAGTTGTATGTGTATGACAAGCATAACGCTAACATCAAAATTGGCACAGTCATATGGAATGTTTATTATTTCAAGCAACACCTGTGCAAAAACGCTATTAATGTATTTCTACTTTAGATACAAGCACACAGTTTGTATGTTCATATAGGGAGGTTTTATTCCACGTATAATCAGTTTACATAGCAGATATCAACAACATCTAGATCTGTTTACTTTTGACAGGTTGATGTTCAAGCTCTTCAACAACAAATGAAGGATAAGCAGCAACATGAAGAGTATGAAAGAAAGAGATCTAATGCTTTTGGTAAACTAACTTTTTGTTAAAAAAAACCCACTGTGAAATCATGACATTTCATGAGACACTAATTGGTCTTCTGTTTCATTGGCCATCTGAACCATTAATTAAGATATCAACAAAGTATTAAACTCATATTCAATCCACAATGGCACTCTGCAAAATCAATGAATTTGAATGTGCAATGTCTTTTTTAGCAAAACATACATTTAAAAATAAAACAATTGCCTGTCAGTGTTTGATCTCAGTTTTGTCTTTCCATTTAAAGTTTCAAAATAAAGTAGGAAGTTTTAGAGTAAAGAACTTAAATTCCTCGATTCTAAGGATTTCGACAGCCTTTGTTATTTTCTATAATGTTGTTTCTTGACTTAAAATGTAGACCTGTGAATACATGAACTAACACAAACTAATTATCTTTTTCAGCTTCTGATGCTGTAAGAAATGACAAAATATCTTCACTTTTGGAGAACAGACAACAGCAAGATATTTTTGAGTTGAACAGAGCTTTGAATGAGTTCCGCAGTTTACATCAGCAGCCTGATAGTCGTAGAGAGTTTGATCTCTATGATCCAGATTATCTAAAGAAAGACAAACCAGCCAGAGTTAGTGATGATGATCCAAGATGTGGAATCTCAAGTATACAGAGATTTGAAGGTATGGTTTGGCTAGTGGCTATATTTGTGATTTTAAAGTTATAAAAAAAGATAATTAAAAACCCATAAAGGAACAGTTTGTTATTGACACTGTGCTGTGTTTTATTCACAAATAGTATACAATGGCAAAATAACTATCACATATTAAAGAGAAATATAGAATATACTTTACTGATGAAAAACACAAATCATTCTGTACATGTTTTGAAAAAACATTGCTAATATTTGTCAAACTATTTTTCTGATCTACCCATAGTTCAGTGGGGTTCCTGTCTAGTAGGAGTTTTGTTGAGCAGAGTTTCACTGTATGTTATGATTTCTCTTTATTTAAGGTGAAGATTTGAATAGTAAAGCTAGGGGCAAATACCAACAAGAGCAGCTCAGAGAATGGTCTATTGAACAGCAGCGTGAGAAGGACCAAGCTAAGCGCAACCAGGCTCAAGCTGATCGACTTTACGAACTTAAATCAAAGGAGCTTGACTTGCGATCCATGCAATTACAGAAGTCAGAAGAAGATTGCCGCAAAGCAATTAATATGGCTACATCAGATTATAACAATGCTCTGGTAGGTTATTATTAAATGGAAGAAGGAAACGTTACATTACCATAGAATTTAACATTGAGCAACCTATTTAATATCCAACCTTCAACGATGTGGAGGAGTGCAATTATTGTATGCCAGATAAACAATTATGAAAAAGTTACAGTTAATACAATTACCATTTTGATAAATTAAAAGTTCCTAGCACATTAATTTCAACCTTGTGTTCATTGATGTTTTATGTTGAATGCTAAGATGGTTTTTTTTTCAAATGAAAGATTTTCCGCATTATACTTCTGGAGGAGTCTATCATTTCAAGATGTAATATTTTACAGGCGAGAGAAAAAGATGAGAAGGACCGTCTTCATAAACAGCAGCAATTGGACGACAACATGACCGAGATTGCCAACCATGTATTTGGAGATGTTCTAACAGAAAATCCATCCGTAGCCCAGAGTGCGTTTGGTCCTCACAGAGTCATCACAGATAGGTGGAAGGGAATGACCCCACAGGAACTAGAGGATATCCGCAAACAGCAGTCTCAACAACGAGCTGAAAAGGAGGTATGATGAACACATTCTTTATTGCTGTCAAAAGAGCATAATCGTTCTGTGGCATAAATATAGCTATTGGCGAAAACTGTTTTTTTTTCTTACAACTAACATGTGAAACTTACTTTGTTGATATTGACATTGATATCTTAACTAGCCAGTGAATATAAGTGTCAACAGTGCATTTGTATCTCACCAAAAAATCTTTATCCAACCATTAAAAATTTGGCAGCTTAAATAATCTGTTACTGTGTTTAAAGTTTGGTAGACTAAGCTCAAATTCCAATATTTAGTTTATTTCTAAGCTGTGTGCTTATATATTGAACAATTATACTTTAGAATCTACTCCATTTTTTGTTATAAATGTAACCGCGGTGTTCTAATATTTTACCATCCTTTCTTTCACAGCGCCTTCAACAAGAAGAAAATCTGCGTAACCTTGAGCATGACCGTCAACGTCTTGCAAATGCCCGTGCTGCCATGTTGCTGGAGCGTGAATCTGAGCGCAAGAAGGAAGAATTGAATCGCTGCATGGCCGACGAGAACAGACGGTTGGCTCAGGAACAGCATTCGCACAAAGATTATCTTGATAGAGAAGTTTACACTAATCCTCCTAATGCCTCATACTTCATGCAATTCAACACATCTACTCGATAAACACTTGTTAAAAAAACTTTTGTAACGTTACTTGATCATGGTTATACTCTACTTGAAAAAAATGGACCCAAAGTTTTAAAAGGAGGAAAAGGAACAAAGTCAATTGTTTATATTAAACTCAAAACAAATTTATGTTCTTGTTGTTATTGATATTTTTGTCTTGTGTGTGAGCTGGCCTTTATTATGTTTATGTTAACAGAAAATATCTACTCAGCTTTTTCTGTAGTTTATGTTTGATGATATGATTTGTGCAAATGGTGAGGTTCTGCAATCTGTGATGTAAAGTGATGTTAACAGTTCATTTGATATTTTATGAAGATTTAGTCTGGCTTAAACAAAGCACATTCATACTTTTCTATCCAACAGAGTAAAACTAGCACACATTGGATTAATTTCTTATGTTCTTCTCAATGCTTTCCATTACTTACCTTTTTTTAGCTTCTGGTACAGTAGTTCTGCTATTTAGACCATCTGTGATTATCTATTGTTACCTAATGTATTGTCAGTATTACAAAATTGCCAAATGATAGATGTATTGACAGAGGCCAAAATAGCAAATCCAGTCTAGTAAGAAACCTGGGTATTGTTTAACTACAGCACTTACACAAAGTGTAAACTTTCGCAATTATATTGGATCTTGTGAACTAGTGAAAGAGAATAACAATAGAGAACATAGCGTTGTGTGGAATTTGTTTCAGGCCAGAAGTTATTTAAGATTTTGAATAAGTGCTTTAGTGGAACCCTGGTATGTTTAAATTGTTTCTAGATGAAAGCTTTCAGCAGTTTTCAAGGCACCACATGTACAAACCATTTTTAATTTGCTTTGTGTACAAAATAATACACTATAAATAAATAGTTTTTATGTTTGAATGCATTTGTTTTTTTGTTGTTGATATTCCTGGCCAACCAACCAGCCGTATGACTTCAAAACCTGACCTCTAATTTGTTTGGAGAGATATTAGTATAGGCTAACAGTGAGCATTGAGTCATGATATTTGGTATGTTCCAACCATAGACAGTATTTTAGGGTCCTCTGTGTGTAGACAATGGTCGTTTCAACATTAATATTCAGTGTATTAAGTTGGATTTAACACTTGTCTGCCCTATTACGAGGTAGAGTCTAAAATAACACGTGGATTCGCGGCTCAATGCTCGATGTTTACCTATAGTGGTAAAACTTTACTGAAGTACATAGAAATACATAGACACTCATTCAATTATGACAAGACAGAGGGTTATATTTGTGTTTTTATTTTCACATTTCATTATGACATTCTCTGCTGCCGGTTAATAAGCAAGTAAAGAATGTAACACTTTCAACTCATAATCAACATACCTTATTATACAATTACTCAAATATTGGTTAATATATACAACTGGAATTTCTAACCTTAGTACATGTAATGATGAAGTAACATACACAAAAAGTTGCCCTCTCTGATTACACCATGGTTTAATAAATAGTTTTATCATTGTTTATAAAAAATGTTAATTCAGGTGGATACATTATTCATTCTGAACTCAAGACCCACTGTTTCTAAACCACAACAACAGAATATACAAAACTAAAAAAAGTTCCCACTTGCTTTCTCAGACAATCAAACAAAATAAATACCAATTGGACGCAAACAAGTACATGTACTAAACAAATTAAAACCAAATTTACAATGTTTTTTTTTTTTAAATTGTGTGCCATATTATCAAGATTTACTTTACAGTTTCTAATTCATTTGCCTAAGATATGTACAATATTTTATAAATCCACAATATGCCATAAAATTATATACATGTAGTCAAAATTAGGTAGAAATGAGAATGCCAAAACAAGTACAGCCATTTTTTTGTATCCAAAACACAGTTACCTACAATCTGAGCCAGTGTACAGAAAGCATTCCCTGAGATTTGAACCTACAATCTACGGATCACCAATCAGATGCTCTTACACTGAGTAAAGCGAGATCTCTAGAATTGAGCATGTTTTTATCTATAGTTTGATCTTGTGAACTAGTTTTTGACTCGGTGTTATTCATACAAGACTAAATGGACAGACTCTTAATGCTCTACACTTACATGAACTACTAGAGTAAACTAACAAGAAGATAGCAAATTGATCATATATACCTGCTATATGTTCCGTACTAACTCCATAAATACCGGACATGTTAAATACACAAGATGAATTTTAGGGACAAACATGGAGTACAGTACTAATGTAGTAATAAATATGCATGATAAAAATGAAAAAGAAGTTAAAAACCTAGAAGTTCATGGATATTCAGACAATGACAAGTGACATATTTATCAGAGGTAGTCTCTAAATCCAGTTTCTGATTGGGTGGAATTAGTATCTTACTATTCGCTAGGCATAGCCCATGCTGTTGACAATTAGTTCTAAATCACAACGTGTATGACTTTTTTCCACTACGCAAAATATATTGTAAAGTTTAAAAATGTGTCTCTGTGTTTCATCTATAAACATAGTTTACGCCTAACTATAAACATAACCTAAATGAACTTGAATATAAATACTCAAACATCTATACACATATGTTTGAGAACAACGTCGTAGACCTTTCACATTTACCACTAATCATTACCAACAATGAGTGCTTTTTTTTAGTTGAACAGAACTTGAATTATACCCTATAGATACACAGTATCCACAACGTTGTATATTCAGCAGTATACTGTATGTATATGCCAGTACATGTATAACTAGAACTTTGAGTCAAACCACAAAAAGATACCCCTGCCCCACACAAATAATGATCTCCTTTGAATTATCTCCCTTGATATTTTTTCTGACCAGGATTACTCTCCTTCATGCACATCCTCAGGTTGTATACAGCAAATGTGTAAAGTTTCACCAGTATCAGATCATCCATTTAGGAGGTGCGCTTACAAGAAATATGGACAGACAGACAGATGGACAGGGTGATTCCTGTATACCCCACTCATGCTTTGTTTGTGGGATATAATATAAGAATGTAACAGTATCTACAGTAAAGTTCTAATCAGAGTCTGACAATACAATTACACTATCCTGACTACTAGAAACAAAGTTCTCTTTCCGATTGAACGGTCTGGAATCAGTTTCTGTATAGGTCTCTATCAGTTTAGCATTTTCATCTTTTCTAAGAAAATTCCCACGTACAATTTTTGTTGGAGAGATAATGTCTTTCCCATTATTACCATTTTTCTTGATAGCCTTAAGCATCTTAAGTTTTTCTGCAACTTCAGCACTTTTCAACCTTTGTTTTGCACTTTCTATCTTGACTGATTTAGCATTAATCTCGTTCTCACCAGTTTCACCAGCATCATTACCCAAGTCTGTTTCACCTCCATTCACAGAATCAAGAAACACTTCTGTTTCCTTACATTGTACAACTGCCTCCTTGAGTGGGTAAGTATCTTCAAGACTCTGAGGTCCATAAAAAATGTCATCAGAACTTTCTTCATCAACAGAATTCTGATCATGCAAATTAAGATCCACATAAGAAGTATCATCATCTTCAACACTACTTCTACTCACAGATCTTTCAACTGCTTTTTGTGATTTGTTAACAGCAGTAGACAAAACTTCAGATTGATCAACTGCAATACACGATCTTTCTGATTGATCAACTGAAGTAGGCGATCTTTCTGATTGATCAACAGCTGCAGACAATATCTCTGATTTATCAACAGCTGCAGACGATCTTTCCGATTTACTGACAGCAGCAGACAATCTTTCTGATTGATCAACTGAAGTAGGCGATCTTTCTGATTGATCAACTGAAGTAGACAATCTTTCTGATTGATCAACTGAAGAAGGCGATCTTTCTGATTTATCAACAGCTGCAGATGATCTTTCTGATTTATCAACAGCTGCAGACGATCTTTCTGATTTATCAATGGCAATAGACGATCTTTCAGATTTACCTATTTCAACTGATGATTTTGGGGATTTACTAGGAACATCACCAATGATTGCTAAGTCAGGAATTATAGTTTGTGGCTTTGTGTCTAATATCACCACATCATCACTATCATCCCCTTGTTTATTTTTCTCCAAGCTCTTACTTGCACACATTTTCTCCTTAGCAGCTGTTGATTTACCATTTCCAGCATAATCTACATGGTTACTGTCTATAACGATAACATCATCATCATCAGACTTGCATATAGTACCTTCAGGCTTGCCAACAGCTGCCTTGTGTATAGTGGGAATGGAATGCTTCTGACTAAGGGCCTTGTTTGGAAAAAGTTGTGGGCAAGATTTTACTTCTTTCGTCAACTGTGGCAATTCAGGGAAAAAACTTGTTTCCCATTTCATTGCAACTTTTTTTGTATCACCATTTGCTAAACTGGATTTAAATACACTTTTCTTCTCTGCAACTTGCTGAACTTTCTTTTTCAAAAAGTTCATATTAGATTTTGAGAAATTCAACAAATCCTTTGCAGCATTATATGGCAGTTTGTTAAGGTTGGATTCCTTCATTGGGCGTGCTTTTTTTGTTGAATTTAATGGTTTATCTGGTCCTGTTTCACCAGTTATAATGAGATCGGGTAAATCATCCTCAGCTGCACTGACTGTTATAATATCTCTTCCTTGTTCCTTATCTAATACTTTCCTCTCTGGTTCTTTGTTCACTAACGCGGATCTATCCTTTTGTTTATCCTGTGAAATATTACCTTTTTTTGTTTCAGTTTTATCAACACTATCATTTCCAAACATTACCATTGCCTTACCCTGAGATTTTTCTGATTCTTTGACAAATTCCCCCAAGTTTTCTATAGTGTCTAAGTTCTCATGTTTAGGTTTATCTCCAACTGAGTCTACTTTTGTGACATCCGTATTCGGAATTTCTATTGAATTGTTCACAGGTAGAATTGTTGTTTGAGGTTTAAGTTGTTCTTTATATAAGGATTTACCCAAACGTACAGCAGAGTCTTTAACACCCAGTACTTTTTCAGTGTTAATCAACTCATCATCATCATCATCATCAGTTACTATCGTGATACTTGGGTCTCGAGTTATAGCTGCAGGTGTAACTTCACTAACTGGACTGCTAATGTGTTCACTGGTTTCATTCTTAGACTCTTCAAGTTTTTCCTCAGATGTATCTAATTCATCATTGTCCATGTCCATTGTCTCATTATCATCATCACTTAGAATAGTTATTTCCATATCTTCAGGAATGTCCTTTCTAACTGTCTGTATTTCTTTAACGTTTAGCACATTTATATCCTTTTCAATTTTTTGGTTTGTTTCTTCTTTCACTTTTGTTTCTTTATTTACTTTCGTTTCTACTGTATCGGTTTCTTTAACTGCGACATTAACTGTATCTTCCCCATCCTTCAAAGGTTTCTTCTTAAGTCCAAAGATGTCCCTGAAATGCTTGCTTTGTGTATCCACATCTTTATCATCTACCTCCTCTTCAGCTTCACTACATTCCAATGGTTTGGTTCTTTTAACTAAAGAAATAAAAAAAATATACTTTAAAATAAAGAAGACAAACCATAAACAACCATTGAGTTGACTTGAAACTGACTTGACTTACAGTCATATGATATACAAACTTTTAATAAATGGAAATAAAATAATTTTGAAAAAGGGGCATAACTCTGGAATCCCCCGCCTTCACACAAATATGTCATGCACATCTACTCTTTATTGGGATCATGTTTACCAAGTTTCAATTAGATGACCTGAAAACATTGAAAGAAGTTTGAGACACAACACCAACAGACCAACTGGCAAATGACTCCAGTAAACCCCATATTTGCATAAGTCGAGGGTATAATTGGCACATGTTCTCTACACAAATTTAAGTTTACAGCATCGTTGTAAACAAATGAAACACCAGCATGATGGGAACCCAAGCTGCCTTTTTGGTAGAAAATTAGCATCATCAACCACATGATAGTTGTGTTAGAAACATACTCATTAACACCTTTACTCACTTAAAAATCAGCAATTTCCTCAACATTTAATACCTTATCCTTATAGAGCACAATGCCATACCTACCTATACAGATTTCTTGTTGGTCTCTGTCTGGTATGTCGTTCATGTCAGACGAATCATCCAAATTAACCTCTTCTTCCAAACCAACATCATCTTCTTCATCTTCTTCCTCTTCTTCCTCCTCTTCATCTTCATCATTGTCAGTCTTATCATTCACCTCATGTTGTAAAGTGGCATACTTCTCAAGAACCTAAAAAATGTGACGATGAAACCAATTATTTTTCTGCCATAATATTTGCACAAACAACGTCACGTCTTGGATTGTCAAATGTTTCAACTATTGGCTGTCAACTGCAGGACAAGGTTGTACTATTGTGTCCTTTTCCCCAACATATCACAAAAAAACTGTGTGAATATGAAACAAAATTCATCCCTGAATACAAAAGTAATTTTGTTTGGTGGGAAACCCTGTCTTTGAACGTACAGTGGAACCCCTCGGTAAACCGGAATTCCCTCGAAACCAGACAGATCTCTAGGTTCCAAATATTCAGCTTCTAATTTCATTGAATAAAAATCCCGGTAAACTGGAACCCCTATACTAAACCGGACAAGCTTTCTATTATTTCTAAACGATTTCAACACTATTTTACCCCTCTAAACCGAACAACATTTTTTGTCACATAAATTGTTTTGACAATA
>ENA-OREC01001593-OREC01001593.1-marine-metagenome-genome-assembly--contig:-NODE-1593-length-11658-cov-13.784129_pt1 | contig 11658 bp, 7 predicted proteins | sample MGYA00248626_ERZ508543 | MGnify/ENA primary metagenome ERZ508543 (study PRJEB26211, sample SAMN05518279) | marine metagenome | isolation source: Puget Sound, Washington, USA | host: Bankia setacea... | reverse complement strand
GTAGTTTCGGGTATATGTAGTTTAGGATATATGTAGTTTCGGATAAATGTAGTTTTGGATAAATTTGCTGAAAACGCAACTAAGTATCAAAGCATGTACAAGCATCAGTGTTGCTTCTGTTTTTGTTATAGTTGGACGAGCTCTTGCTGAAAAAAAGTCGTCATAGTCGTATATACACGTTTTCTTATTCTGTTTAACAGTGAGGATACGTTATACAAGAAACCATTAAAAGCACACACAGAGAGTGACGTACCTCAGTAATGGTTTATCAAACATGATACATGCACAGTATTGTTGTTTCAATGGTATACACTATGACCTGTTTGTAAATAATCAAGAATACATTCCAATAAATAATGAGCGGTGAAATAGTAGATGTTGAAATGTACACAATACCTGTATCCGAACACTGCAGGCAAAACAATTGCTGTAAAACTGCTAGACGTGAACGTCAACCTATGAAAAAACGTCACAAAAGTCCCTTTTTATTGATTGCTTATCTTTGTAATAGCGGAAAACCCTCTCCCCGTCTTACCTCTTTTCATGTTATTATTTTATTGTAAATTTAGTACAGAATGCAGTTATAAAATAGTTATAACGTTCGAAAGCCGGGTCGTTGACGTCGAAAAAACGGTCGTTACAAATCGGTTAAACGTTCGTTACACGAATATGGCAGAGAAAATGTAAAATATATATAGGTATAACAGACAAGAGGTCATTCTGCTAAGTACATCAATTTAAAAAAACATACACCCCGAACAATTAAATGAATGACGTTTAACACAAAACAAGGTTTATGTGCAATGGTTGTTAAGCAACGTCGTTTGTTGCCAAATGACGTCATATTTAGAAAAACAAAATTATTTACGTTAACGTAGAATGATTGATGGAGTTGTAAGCGAAGTACGTTGAAATAGGAATTAATTAAGATGTTCACCCCATAAACAAGACGTACGTATTCCCGTACCTTCACGACGAAATCGAAACGTAAGCAAACTGGTAGACTTATATTTGCATTGTAAACAATTTTGCAAGTGTTAAACTCGTTTGTCATTAAAAATCCGTTCATTTTGCTAGTATCTTAAAAGAAGGTTCTAGAACAATTGAACAATGTTTAAGATGTTGAGTTTGTCAGAAGAAAGTATGTGAATCCGTCCATTGTTAAACCTAAATCACGCACACAGTTGGTTTATCGTGTCATCATGAAATGACCATTTAAGTTCAAGTAAAGTTTATTTATCCACTATGTCCATGTGTATATACAATGGTTTTCTCTTCTGATTAACATGGACGGTAAGAGTTTCATTACGGACCCTGTATACACGGAGTGATACCGAAATAGGAACACGTCCAGTTGGCTTAAATGTGATGAATTGTTGATTGCTTCGCTAATGAAAATCTGTTGCATTCGAGTGAACAATTTCCGTACGTTATTCATTCTCTCATTTTCTGTTTAATCTCGAACGGACATGTTGCAAAGCTCCTAATCTCCGAAAGACTTTACGCTAGCCTGGAAAAGGAGAGTCTGGACGCGGGAATGTGAATAGTTTATGTCGTCCAAAGGTTACAGAAGAGCATGGTTACTGTACCTCATAGTTTAGCGCTGACTTGAGCTTTCGTCAAGTGTTTGCTGCAACTTCTTATGTCGTCTTTTTCTGTTGGACATGTCTCTTTTACTAACGTTGTTAACACCTGTGGTGTGTTTATAGTAGTATGTACACTTTGTATTTTTGGTTCTGATTTTGCTATGAGAAATTTCTCCACTAGAAGATTCTTAGATATTTAGTTAGTGTTTTAAGACAAACGTTTTTGGTAGATACATGTAGTTAGTGTCCTTATACATAAAGTAATTGTATAACTTAGGAAAATAAGCTTTTCGTAACTATTACATGTTATATTATTATATAGACTATATAAGGGCGTCTAAAACGCGGCACTTCTAAGACAAATGGAACTAGCACTTGTCCGTGTTTAGACTTTGTAATTTGGAAAACAAATATGACTCATATTCATTATCCAACTAATTAAAATGCAACAATACATGATCTATACAAATGACAGCAAGTTGTTTGCACATTGATAAGTAAAACTATAATCCGATGTATACATACAGAATGACCAGAGCGTGTGTGTCCATTATCGGGTCCAGACGGAGTTGAGAGATGGACGTGATTAACAATGATGCACATCATGCTTCTGTAAAGACATTGGAAAAGTACAAGATTATAGACTACTAAATCTTTTATAATACAAACAGTTCCATCTGTTGTTCTGTTTGCTATGTCAACATCTTCCTGTATTTGTCACTCTCGGTTATCATGTATCACGTATCTATACACGAGTCTGTACAAACACTATCCATGTACTATAAGCTCGGTATGTTGGAAGGAATCTTTGTTTGAAGCAGTTACGCATACTCACATGGTAAGGACAGAAATATAATGTAAGTGTTTGCCAATGTCTCTGGAAGAGAAAAAACCAGACTCTGTAACAGATGAAAAGGATTGGCAATATGTGGACATTTGAAACGTAATTAAACAAATGGAAGTAGGGTTTAATTATATATGTCCGTCACCCAGATATCAGCTTTAAACGTAGGTACATAAGCGCGAATGTTCGTGCATTCAAACATTTATACAAGATAACACATGTAATCACTGACCTGATCGATTACGTTTATTAATGTTTCGATACGTCTCCAGCACTAGGTTTGGTGTTTGTGTTCTTGGCACGAGACTACTTTTAAACCAAGCTTCTGACGCAACCGTTCACAATTTGCATGATTGTACTTACGCGAGTGTTTGACGTGTTTGACATATTAGACGCCACATCATGATTTATGAGCCACTAGGTTCTAGCTAATATCGGTCGCCACGTACTGGTATTTCGGTAAATTCAGCTTTCACTCAGAGAAATGTTTCCAGTTTTTCAAGTTTTTAAATTTCCATTTCAAGTACGTTTGTTGTATTAAAATGAGAATTCGATGTTCAATTATCTCTAAATTGGTTGACTCCTTGTCCTACGGACACTATGGCGACACAGTAAGAGCTCAGTACGAGCGCCGTACATACAAACCTACTTCGTACATACGAGGTACATCTGAGCTCAACATGTCATGCTATTTATGTCGATACGAATATCCTATGATCGCATCCTCATAATGATCACACGAAGCCCGTAGGATTGCGCCCAGAATCGACCATACTTAACAATGGGTTGAATCGTTCCTGCTATCATACCGTGTGGAGATTGTATGGATATGTGACCAAAGCATACTGTTAGTTATTCAGTTTAATGAAAACGCTACCTCTAATACCCCAGTCACAATAAGCTTGCGATGGCTTTGCGAGTAGTTTGCGACGGATTTCTAGGCATTTTTGACCGGGGCCCAACGGGATTCCTTGCGGCGTCCGGGTCATTTGTGGGAATCGGGCGGACATCGAGTTACTTTTAACTCGGACTTAAAACCTGCTGCGGCGTTTCTCATCGCAATCTGATCGCCAATAAATTGGTCGAAGCCTGGCCGGTGTCTGGAAGGGCATCGAACACATCGGGCGGGCGCCGGGCCAAATTTTGGACAACCCAGACAACCAATATATTAGTCAGACGCCGATCAGACGCCGGCCGGGCTATGCCCGGCCTCTGGCCTACTTGGCGGCACCCGGCCGTAAATCAGCCAGACATCGACCGGGGTATCGCAGGGACATAGACAGGGTATCGGATGAGTGCCTTTCGGACACCGGCCGATAAACGGGCCAAGAATTCACCCGGTTCCCATCATAACAGCGTGCAGGGCACTTTTAAATGTGATTGTGACCGCCCTATCGCGCTTTTTTCGCCGACCTCTAAACACCGACCGATGCCTAGAAATCGTATACGCCGCCCGGCCTTAATTGTAACAAGAAAAAGTAAAGTGCATCTATGTAAACAGATGTATGTTTATTTAAAAAAGGGTATTACATTTGACAGGTTGGTTTACGACCAATGACACAGTGTTTTTTTATATATTAAACTATGTTACTTAATTGCCAGCTATATCACTAAACATTATACACTATGGCAGCAATACGCTGACAACTGAATTTGCAACTGTTATATCAGATGATTCAGTATATTCAGTCAAACAGCACAGTGGTGGAGACATGATCCGCTCTACTCAGAAGATGATCTTAGACCTACTTCCGGTATCCTCCTTTGTTTTCCATTTCCTTCTTACTCATGACTTCCGCTTCCTGACTTTAAAGACATGTATGTTAAATGAAAAGCCACTGCGATGACACTGAGTGATGCGTCGTGTTCTGTTCTTTGTTCTACTGTTCAGGCATTATTGCGTGCTTATTGTGTCTACGGTGAAAATGTACGAAACTTTAACTACGTATCAGTTTATGTTTAGTATTCATACTTTTAATTCTACATTTACACAATTTCAAGCCCAACATATGGGGGAGGGGGCGACGGGGTGGTTTCAAACATGACACAAAGAACTAAAGAAACGAAGCCACCAACGTATTATAGGCTCTCATGAAAACCTATATTTCAGATTTATTTGCTCAGCCACTTAATCATATCACTGTAAAGTTTTCAGAAAGTTATTTATCCAGCCGAAATCGAAAATCTGAAAATTATTTATTTGCTTATAAAAGTTTCCACATTTCTCAAATCTCAATGAAAGAAAATGTCCTGTCTGACAGAGAGACCTATGCAATTCTGCAGAAACTACTGATTTCTTTTTCAGAAGTTAACTAATGGTCGCAGTATAATCGGAGATATAATGATAATTAAGAGCCTCGGTCAATTTCTTAGTTAGATAAGAGAATTGTAGAAACTCGTGATAATCATAAGTGGTTGGTTTGTTTTATGATATATAAACACACAGTCAAAATCCCGTATATGTATGTCCAGTGGAGGATAGTAATGACACCCATTATTAAAATGCCTTTAAGTGTCTTATCATTGCATCTGAGGCATTCATGAAACAATCTTAAGTTTGACACAATAAATGACTTTAAAAGTACCTGTTCTAGTCAAAAATGATACCTGCAACTTGGTTGGTAGCATGTGCTGACTTAAATCATGCAGCTTTTAAAGGAAGTGGAATGTCAAAATAAAGGTTAGAGGGAACGAATTGATAATAAGGATATGTAACTGATGGTTAAATGAAAAGGTAGGAGGTGATCAGTTTTACGATTTGAAGTATGGACTGAATGATAATTTAAAAAGCAATGTTATTTCCAAAACACTATTCACAATTCAACATATTTTACATTTAAATTAACATAAATACATAACTACACATATTAGCATATTTTATTTGTATTTCCTCACACAGTTGTGTCATATATACGACACATGTTCTAGCAATCCTTAGAGAAACTTAATAATAAGCATCAAATCATACATGTAAACCTTTCGTTGTTGCGAATCTACAATAGTTTACAATATAAGTCAAATAAAGGCATCCATCTTTCCCAATAGATGACTTATTTCCGGAGTGATCTGTGTTTCTCTTCCACACTTCCGTTTGAACGCATAATGACTTCCGGATGCTGACAGTAAAGGCATATACGTAAAGATGATGTTTCTAGTAAGGTTTTACGTGTACTGACCGTTTCTATACATATATATATATATATATATATATATATATTTATATTCTGAACTAGTGTGCAGCTTTTGGAGAGACAACATCTTTGATTGTGCACAGATTACACCTCAGACTATTATATCAGTGTCATTCTCCATTCCTCAAAACATCAACCTGTTTGCATCATGGTTAATTGTAATATTACAGAAAACACATTTGCCATTATTTCTAAAGCGTTCCTCTAACCTAGATGTACGATATATTTCTGCGCCAAAGATTGCTTCGGCTATTTTTCAAAAACTGTCAAGCGTTCAATATACAAATACAAAATAAAAAAAAATAAAAACAACAGAACATCATTTATATGCTGGTAGCACATTTATTTTCCTCATTTCTCGCTTTTCTTTGCATGAAAAAAGTCCTGAATAACAGTGTTAACAAGTTACGGTGATATCGCCTGGTTTAGTTTGCCAATTTTGACGTCCAGGAGAATTCATTTCCAGCATTATTCAGTATAAGGTACATGTAACTAAACCACGTTATCTCTATACTAGTAGTTCATGATAGATAAAGGTATGTGAATTATAACTAGCTTGTTGTTATTTGTTTTTCTTTTCTGAATAAGCAGTTTATTGCATAAGAACAGAGACAATATCCTATTTAACCAACAATAATATTGACAACAAAGATATGCTTGTATGATTGGTGTGTTTATTTGTACGCTGAATTGACATCTTATATGTTCTAGTTGTGAATATTTGGTTTGTCCACATACATCACATGACATTTTCCCCAAGTATACCAGCATATCTAACTTCACAGACATTGCTGGGGGTTGATTCTGTTGAGAGATCAGTAAATGTGAGGGTTATGCCTTGTGAGTCCCTGGAGTAGAACTTACATACAAACAACTAGACCTTACCCACAAATACACTGGTTCACTCAGACATGGGACAATTCATTTACAAGACTTCTGTACGCCATGTAATTGTTCTTGATATATTACAAGGGCATATGTAGCACATCAACGATGTAGTTGTTGGTCGAGACGTCAAGTTTACCGTTTCACAATAAAGATACTCAGAGAAAGAGTTATCATATACTTGATTTTAAAAGTGGTTGTTTTAATGTTGGATTTACAATATACACTTATACAAACGATATTATTGTAAATAATGCATTGTAAATAGGCTACATTCACGATACCCTTGACACATAAATGATTTCTCTCAACTAAATGACACTGTCACAACTGGGTTACACAACTTTCTCAAATGACCATCTTAGTTTCGTCAATCTTCTTTTAGATCTACATACAAACGCATCAAGTGATTTATAGTTGCTGATTGTCGTTAGCAATATAGACACGTTTTAACAGGCGTCCGACAAATAGGCATGGTAGAATAAATCCTTTAAAATCACATGTTCTTCAGTTTACCAAATCAAACAAGACATCGTATAGACATGAACCAACTTACTTCAAACAAGACCTTGATGGCCCTACCGGTATCATCAGTGTTGTTCGTATGTCACTTCCGGTTGAATGGATAATGATGTCCGGTTACTGATACAAAATGACAATGTGTAAAAGGGAAGCTTCGTTAATGGTGTTGTTCAGAGTTATTCTAGGAAAGAAATTAAAGAATTTAAGTACCACCAAATATGTTACCTTAAAATTAATATGAATACACACAAAAAATATATTGGTTTTTTTATTCACCGGCAACACACATGGACCACTTGTATCCAACCGAGTGTATGTGGTTAATTAAGAGTTCAGAGATGTGCGCTGGACTCTGTGTTAGTAACAGAAGGAGTTTTGTTAATGACATAATGCTAGTTAGCTCGACAATTATCTAGAAATGATTTCAACACGAGTTGTATCGGATGATACGTATAATAACGGATTTAACGAATGTTTAATTCAATCCTTAAATAGACTCTTTGAATTACGCCATAACATATACATCATGAAGATTGCGCATCTAAATATAGCTACATGTTAAAATAAACAAGAACTGTCATAGGAACATGACACATTTCCTCGTGGTTACCTTTTCCTAGGGAACATTTTAAGATGTTACAATCTGCATACTTGACACATGACACTGGTCGATATACAGCAAGTTAAAAGCAACCGAACAAAATTGATTGTTTTCATTTCTGATGATGACTGTGATTGTTCGATTCCATGGCATTATTTTTGTGAATGCAGCCGAACAACACAGGAAGCTCTTAGATAGATTCATTCAAACGCTGACGGAAAACAGTATTGCTATTCAAAACATGAGAGGGTAGGGATATTATAGGACTGCAAAGGATGATAATGGTTCGAAAAAATGGTAGATTTAAAAATCGAAAATATATTTCTTTGTTATTTTATTATTTTCCTGATAAATGTGTTAGTCTGGTATTAGTGTTAGCGTAAGGTAGAAGAAGACTGCTTCTTTATATAACTGTACATTACCCGGCCCCGGGACATTACTTCAACTATGGTAATAGCGATAGCCCCTCGCCACGTATACAATGTAATAATATACAAGGTGCTAAAACAAAACAAAATGTTGTATAGAAGAAAATGATAGTTTCTTTTTTGTTTGTTTTAAAGTTTTAACTGTTTCTTAACACAATTTTATTTACGAAAATGATATCTGGCATGAACAGGACAAAGTCTAGAAGAGGACAGCCTAATACTGTATTGACAGTGCATGGTCTATTAACGGTACACGGTCCTAACTTCAATTGTAAGAATGTGTTAAACATGGGTTATATATACCATAAGAAGATGAATCTATTCCAAAATAAGTTACGGTGAGAGGCTCTTCATGGGTTTAGTAACTTAGTCCATTTCTCTTGGACGAGTATTCCCCAAGTCTAGACTCCACTAACCAGTTGTCAGCATGGTCGTGTGCTTTGACAACGAACTTGGTAGGGGGCCATGGTAGGCCATGGTAGGCCATGGTAGGTGGGTCATGGTAGGGGGACATGGTAAGGGGAGTGATGGTAGGGGGAGCCACGGTAGGTGGGCCATGGTAGGGGGAATATTATGGGGCCATGGTAGGGGGGCATGGTAGGGGGAGCTATGGTAAGGGAAACCATGATAGGGGGATACATGATAGGGGAGCCCCGATAGGGGAGTCGTGGATGGGGGTTCATGGATGGGGGTCATGGAAGGGGCCTGTGGCATCTTGTAGTGCGCTATATTAGTAAAATTAGAACTGTAGAAAAGACGACATGTTAGAATTCAAAACTGCGTACATTGTTAATGCGTTAACTTATGTAAAGTTAAGACATATATGCTTTAAGTTTCTTTGGTTGGTTTACTTTTGTTGAAGTAACGTCTAGATGCGCTTGCTGTCCAATAGTCAGAACCTGCAAATACCTTTTTATTTAGTTTTATTTATCGATGGGAGCATGTCCCGGGACCCTACTAACATGATTGCGTACACAGCATGCATGCCATTGCTATGCCCATGACTGTACAATGCCCTCTACCAATACACCACGTTTCATTAAATCATTTCCTTTCATTGTATTTGAGTTATGACACGGACACGTTTTGAAAGTAAAAATCAACAAAGGCCAAATGATGAAGGTAGAATTATGTTTTTTTGTGCGATTCACTTCCCCTCAGTGCCCACTGTTCTTAGTTTCATTGCATTTCCTATAGTTGTGTTGGAGTCATGCTCCGGACAAGAAAGTGAGGACGAACTGACAGACGGTCCGATTACTATATGCCTCCCTTCGGTTGCATAAAAAAGCGACCAATAAGTAAAGTGAAGTAACTATTTGAGTGTATGACATAATACAGTATGCTATTTATAGCTCAAGGAAGATATGCCATAACTACATCAATCCATTAGTAGACAGTAGGCCTAGTAAATAGTGTGGTTATGAACAAAATATTGAAAGTTGTACATGAAATTCATATACAGTATATACATCTGCTATATATAATATGACATGCTATACATTGGGTAGATATATGTCCAATGCAACCCTGTTCATAATCATGTCTGTCAATCTTGTTTTCCACTCTAGGAGAAAATATGAAAATGTGTTATCATCAATTCTAACATGATCCGTGTTTTTGTCTGTATAAACAAAGAATAAAAATACCGTTGTTAATTATCCGATATACAACGGTACTACTTTCTGGCACGGACCTATTAGTTTAGGTCCGTGTTTCTGGCTGTTCTGATTCATCGGAAGTAAACCGGCTACCACACGCACTAAAAGTAACAACCAGTTTAACCCTTTTAACTCGTTGTTGATCATGTTAGAATCAAAATAAAATATGAAATACCGTCATATATCGGCTCATTAACAGTTTGGAGTTCTGATGCGTAGGAATTAACCACGCAGGCCGAAGGCCTAAGTGGTTAATAACAAGCATTAGAACAACGGTAATTCATATTTTATATCTTAAATAAATAATTTCCAGATTTTCGATTTCGGCTGGATAACTGAAATTTGGGATTTTAAATTTGTCATTAACGTTATAACTGATATTTATGTGAGATAAGAACGTGTTCGTGAAATGTTTGGAACAGAATAAACGTAAGGTGTTGGTTCTTTTATGTTTGAATTATTGGATAGGCCTAATCAGTTTAACTGTTTTGAAAATTGTTATTTATCAACAAGGCACTTTCCAAACACATTTCTTAGAAACTCAATTTGCTATATAGTAAACGTATACCTTTAATATATCAAACGACCATTACTAAAACCCGGAACGGAATGGAATACGGAATGGATCACGGAACAGTCCAAACATGCTAAAACCCGGAACAGAAATTCAGGAATGGAATGAAACATGCTAAAACCGGAACGGGAGTTGCGTAACGGATTCAAACTGGCTAAACCCCGGAACAGTATCAATAACATATATCAAGTCAACCTTTTTCACGACAATCGCTCCGTCGACTCACTCTTATATATAGAATAAAAGGGTCGAAAAACACTAAGGAATATAGTAAGAACGACAACTATGTATGAACTCTGAACATGACGTCACAACAGAAAGGTCAAACTCTGAGCACGACGTCACTACAGAAAGGTCATACTCCTATCCAATGAGGTCGAAGCAACATCCATAGCGACGTCAACATTCGCTCGAATGAAAACAAACACAAAAGCTGTGCAAAATTTGCTCTCAGAAAAAAATCAATGCCGCTTTCTACTTTGAACAACACCATCCAGGAACCACGATTAGATCGGTGAATATTTAGTCTATAATTTGTGATACTTTAAATTTCGACGTTGTTTTATTTATATACGATGTTAATGCTTTTATGCAATTGTTGATTATGTTGATGGGTGGAGTTAAACTCTGAGGATAGTTGCTAACGCATATAAGCTAAACTATGAAGAATATTCAGGGTTACACACATGTGTTAGTTCAGACTAGTGTTGCATTCAATAGTTACATACTAGTTTTTATGTTGATCTATGTGATTTGTGATGTTGATAAAACACAATTATTTCGAAATATGTCATGTCATGAAACGATCGAGTAAAAAAGCTAGACCGAGAGTTTCAACAAGTTTGATACATTGAATTGAATACTTTATCTATTATAACCCTCCACCAGCGGATAGTCGTACTAAATCTGTCTCTGTCTCTGTCTCTGTCTCTGTCTCTGTCTCTGTCTCTGTCTCTGTCTCTGTCTCTGTCTCTGTCTCTGTCTCTGTATATCTCTCTGTAAACAACTCTTGTTTAATGCAGGTGCGTATTTATATTTATTTATAGTTATCTTCATGATACAATGATCCTTGTTTATGTTAAAATCACGATTTGAGCGGACACAATTATTTGTAAAAAGAGCTCAAAACAAAGTACTAAGTAGAGATGAATGAATTCTAAATTCAGAAATGGCCTGTTTTGTTTATATATGTATTCACATTACGGGAATTGCACCCAATACATATATATTTCTTATAAAATTAATATATATAAAGAAAAGAAACTCTTACATCCCTAATATTTGGATTTAATGACATATTTCATTAATGGATGATTAAAAGAAATGGAAAACTCCGAATAACTTTGATTCTTTGTTTACATAAGCTGCT
>ENA-OREC01001592-OREC01001592.1-marine-metagenome-genome-assembly--contig:-NODE-1592-length-11660-cov-13.095053_pt1 | contig 11660 bp, 7 predicted proteins | sample MGYA00248626_ERZ508543 | MGnify/ENA primary metagenome ERZ508543 (study PRJEB26211, sample SAMN05518279) | marine metagenome | isolation source: Puget Sound, Washington, USA | host: Bankia setacea... | reverse complement strand
TTGCTTCCTAGGCAGTATCGAATCAAACGTTCTAAGTACCAAGAAGTCGTCATGTTTTGTACTTATCCGTACCAAGACGTTTCTGCTAGGGCTTCTGATATCTATATCTATGATGGGGGTGGTTGTGGTGGTGGTGGTGGTGGTGGTTAATTTAATAGTGATATAATAATAGAACTAAGCGAAATACTTAGGTCACAAGTTATGCCAACATAAGAAACAGCCCTCTCGTAATGTTTTCTGATGCGTCTTACTGTTTCAATATCATTATGTTTGGTTATTTTCTTTTGTAAATTCGTGTTTATTTTCCACAAATTAGTTTTCATATTTTTTAAGAGTACATATGTATGTAATCAACTCATGATAATAAAAGTTTTGATAAAGTACAATATAGTTATACAGTTTCCAAATTAATTTTATGTTGAGTTATTTATCGTAAATGGTGTATACCTTTTTTACTTAATGTACAATGTATGAATACGATAAATAGTCAATGGATTATCACTATTTCCTTTTTTTATATAAATTTTGGCATCATACTTTTATATATCAATTAAGTAAATCAAGTTATATCCATTCTACGATTAAAAAGATTGTTAGATTTCGGTACCCGTTTCAACTTATTTACGTCTTATGTCAACATGTTACAATTGTTTGTTTGTGAATATGTATATTTCTGCTGTCATGCATCTATATTGTTATACGTTTACGTTTTTAGTTACAGGAAATTATAACAGGTTAAGAAACGAACAATTCATGTACAGGACTAATGCTTGAAGAAGTATTGTTGTTACTAAATACAAATCAATGTCCGTCTCTCTTATCGAAGTTGATGCCGTGTAAGGATGAATGAACAGAAGTCAGAAACAAATACAAATACTTTTTTTCTCTGGAATGTTTTATTTCAAACACATTAATAAAACATAATATTACTGAAAACCTCTATCTGCCTTCTATAATAACTGGAAACAATGATAAACATGTTACCATTTGCCCATTATAACATAGACTGCCTTGTATAATAATCGGTTTTAATTCTGTATTCATGCACATGACTTTTAGAGACATGAGACACGGTAGTGGGCATAGCTGAGTGGTTGTTTGTAAAGGCGTGTGGAACATTATTTGATTATCCCTGCTTGCCTCACGTTGATAAAACAGATTCTTTATTCATCAGGCCGACTTTGAGGAAGATCATATATATGTGTTAGCGAGGCGATATCGGTATTGCTGTATTCATACCTCTGGAATCAGTGCTTAGATAAAATCATCATGGAATACTTGAGGACAATCTCGATGTAGAATTAAAAATATGTCCTTTGATAATTGGAATATTGCATTTACGTATATTTTATATTTACCGGATTCAGTTTAAAGATGAATACCACAATGGCTATCGGATTGGATGTTACAGAAAATAAAGTGAATGAATCGAATTATTCATTAGCGCTTGTGGATGAAGTGAATTATACTAACGAGCTGATATTTGGAAATACGACCAACGGGACTGTATTCGATGAGGAGTATGAACTTTTACCAGTTATACGTCAACCTGTGCATATGATAGTTATTTATTCCGTCGCATTTGGATTAGTATTTTTGTTTGCACTGATTGGGAACATAGTTGTAGTTGTGTTGGTGACCCGGACGCGAAGGTTGCACACTTTGACAAACTTCTTCATCGTCAACCTGGCCCTCGCAGACATGCTTGTTGCTGTGTTCTGTGTGCCCATAACCTTGCTAGACAACTTATTTAACGGTAAGTGGATGACAATTGATTCACTTTAAATATATACGACAACATTGACTAGTAGATATTAAAGCAAAATATACTGCGCATAATCATATTTCTTTCTCAAAATATTGATTCAACATATTTTCTGTTTATGTATAAATACACATTTTGCCTTTATGAAATAAAAAAATGGGGTTGTTTGTGTAATCAACAGAAGACGAGAAAGTATCAAGATAGTTCTTCCAGACACAAATGAGGTTAAGCTATGTTTTTGATGTAAGACTATACAGTTGTTACGCTCTCGAAATGTTATTGCTAAATACTGCAAGGGAAAATAGTGGAGACCTCAGCAGATGACCATTGCAATTCAAGAATCATACATTAAGTATTTACGTGCATTTCGCATCTAACCAGTAATACAAGGTATCAACAACTGGTACAATTTGCAGATAAACGCTTCTTGTCTAAACCGCAGTAATACTTATCGTCAATATGGAAGGAAACTGGAAGTCAGCTAAAACAGATATGGTGTGCACAGACGCTGCTTTCGTAGCATGTGAAACGAACCACAAACATATGTTTACTATGTCTAAAAGACCAATGCTCTGGACTTAGTCTGATAATTAGCGTGTGTGTTTTCAGATATTATAAAATTGTTTGTATTATAGCAAAAACAATACTATTCTCTGCTTCTCCAAAGGCATTTTTGAATGTGTTCAAAAAAGTTATGTTGTTATAACTAGATGCGAATATGTCGATGTACGAGTATTGTTATATGAAATATGATAAATAAATAAAATAGAAAAGGTGCCGAATTATCTCACCGTATTTCAATTCATTAGGTTTCACATAGCCTTTGCAACAAGTCATCAATATAAGTTTTCTACGTCGAGAAGCCGGATAGAAGACTATTTTATAAACATTCTATTGAAGTAATGCTATCTAAATTAGTCATTAAGTGTAGCTTTTGTTGTGAGGTCCTTGTAAACCGAACGTTCCATTCCTAGTTTGAATAAATACTGCTACGACCAAAGAGTGAACGGGTTGTGTACGCCCTTGTGGAGAAACCATGAAACTAGAAAATTGACAAATGGTTCCAGCTCATTACTACTGACTAGTCCATTTATATGATAAGCGTATGTAAATGTGATGTTTTCTTCTTTTTTTCTGACGATCATAGCTGGGAAAAAAGGTTCGATAAACAATTACAGTGTCAATATCCAAGCCATCCAAACGTGTCCGTCTTCCCTAATTGCTTCGGGAAAGCTGACCATGTACACTACGGTATATAATTAAAACTAACGGAAACATGTATAACATCTTAAAACTAGTCAAGCATTATTCGTCTGATAGCTGACATGTTTAATAAACCAAAGAACAATCGATATGACGGCAATGTAGGGTTTATAATGTTTTAACTATTACACGTTTTTCTTGACGCCAACTGAAAGTTATCTGTTTCAACGTTATCACTATTTGTCTTAAAGGTTGTGATTCTAGTTTTAAGGTAAATATTTTCAAATTTTAAAAGTTGTTACAAAGGATCTACCTTGCATTAAACAATATGTACTAAGGTAGGGCTTGAAATCTATAATAACGATGACCAACAAGTTAACAGAAAGTTATTTCGTTTGTAGAATCACAACCTTCACACTATAGACATCTTAACTATACCAAAGATTCTAAGGAAGGTTAAACTATGGCCGTGGTTCTGTCTGAACATGCACTGTCGCTTAGTTAGGGCCCAGTGTGGTAAAACTGCCAATTGCAGACAAGCTAATTAAGCACTTTCAGCACACGACCAACATGATGCAATGTAAATGTGGCCAATATTCCTTTTAACCGACCTGGATGTGTGAATCCAATCCTACGTTTCCTAATTACCTAGCTAATACATGTATAACCACAACTCGCTATATGGTAGGAGGTAGTAGGCAACACAAACCGGCAGCACAAACAATGTGTTCTCAAGATTAATCTGTTTTATAGTAAAAACAAAACAAAAGAGTGTTAAGTTAAATCAATAAACGAATACGTTCTAATTAGAAATATTTTCGAATGTTATATGAAAAATACTTAGATTAGAAAAAACAAGGAAGGAATTTACAATAACACATATATTCGTAATCGCACAACATTCTATTGTGCTTTATAAAATGATGTCACTGGTTAGTGAGGGCTTCTTTCAGTGGAGGTGTTTCCTGCAATTTATATATACTCATGTACTTTCACATATAACGGTTGCCTTGACATGTTATATATGCATGTCCATGTACTGGGATATGTTGTAGACACTACAGTGATACGTTTTACTATTTAAGGAACGTTTCATGCTAAGACATTTAAATAACCGTTATGCAAGACAATGATAGGAAAGTTTTGTCTACGAAAATTAGTATATCTATAATTGTCAGTGAAAACAAACATTCTTCAATAAGTGTCTATCAGAAGAAGGACACTTTGGCATTCGACTTGTATCGACTTGTATCGACTTGTATCGACTTGTATCGACATGTATCGACTTGTATCGACTTGGATCAAGTTTGATAAGATGAAATAGTATTCACAACACTAACAGGACGTCAGAAAGTTTCAACTTACACGTAATAATATCACTGAAATATAAACAATAATAAGTATTTTAATTATGTCGTTAAATCGATAAAGTTTCATTACCAGGACACGTTTTCTATCAACAACGTCTTTTGCCGGTACAGATCATGTAAAATATGCATGTTTTACATTGAACTTAACATATTCATGCTCATAGTAGGACGTAATGTTGGAGGATTTTCCTTTTTGAAACTGTTTGATTGTTGGGTATGTCATTAGTGTAGAAATATCAAATAGTATTACTGTAAACAATATATACCTTATAATACAGTTTATTTACATTATTCATTGGACAATATGCTCGTGAGTACACACTATTATATACATATACATGAGTACACACTGTTATATACATATACATGAGTACACACTGTTATATACATATACATGAGTACACACTATTATATACATATACATGAGTACACACTGTTATATACATATACATTAGCATATACACAGTACATACAGAACAAGGCGAAACAAATATAATAAAACATGTAATGTATGTGGGACAATAAAATGTTTGAAAAAGTTATATTAATATAAAACAAAATAGAGCGATTTTCATAAGGAAAATGTTACAATATAATAGATAAGCCTTTCTCACTCGAACCATAATCACACATGATCCTTTACTTCAGACTAGTACATGCATACATATATAAACATATTGTTTTCTTTTTCCGAATATTACACTTTTATTATACAAGTGAGGCTACGCTGACATCAATTGTAAAACACATGAACAAGGAAAACATGCTAAATCACGTGAACATTTTTAATTTAGTTCGTGGTTCTTATATACGTCTTGTCTAATCTTCCAATACATACATCCTAATTCTACAACTTGGTAATCTATCTATTACAAATACAGTGTGTGTATGCTACTCACTCTACTACGTGTGTTTTGTTCATATATGGTTACTTGTTCACTAGTTGCTCTTTTCTAAGGTAGAGACTTATGAATCGAAATAAAATAAGCATAAACCAGGATGTGTGCAATGCGTTGAAACCGTTAACATTATACTATACATAAAACCATCCTATGTACGTAAATATAATATATCAACGTATATCTTACAGGCCCAAGGAGTGCTCAATCACTTCAAACATTAAGACATTTAATGACATAAAACAAACCACGACGACATGATAGAACATTAATGTCATGAGGATATCCATTAAGCTTTCTAATGTAAATAGAATAAACCTCAACTTGGAGAATCATGGTAATTTCATGTCTACTCCCTGTTTCCATTGATGACAGTGGAACTTTAAAATGTTAATTCTTCCAAGTGCTAAACACGTGTGGTATCAGCTTCAAGCAAGGCGAACTTTGTCCCTAAAACACCCCGTGGTAGACAGTTATACCTCCCGTGATATACTGGTGTAAATATATTATGCAAAATGGTTTCGTTGTTGCGACATGAATCACGGCTGTACAAAAGAAGGATTTTAGCAACACTGTATTTAAATAATTGTAGTCGGTAGGTGCATGAATCTGTCAATGCAGCATTCTAGAAATGTCCTTTGCTGTTTGGATTAAATAATTAGCCCTTTATTTGGAACAGAAACACGGAATCCATACTCATACCATAAAGACTCCCCTCACATCTCCGCCATACAGTTGATGTTGTGCTTGATCGACAATGGTCAGTACTTACCTTTATAACTGCAATACGTCATGATAGTGTATGACGTCATCAAATAACCAGCGTTGCTTTTCATCGTTGTCCCTCCACCAAACATCTTGAAAAAAAGAGAATACTTTAGGCGATTCATGTTAAAAGAAACATTAATCTTTGCTGTGCAAAAACGTAAGTATGGTCCTTCGTACGATACAAGTGGTGCGTGTCATAGTGTTCCACATATATGGGAGTCTGCCTGGTAAAGAATTACCTATACTGTTATGCGTCTGTAAATCCGACCTTGAACTATGTTTGGTTTGTGTGTGAGATCAATCATTCTCACTATGCATCTTTTCTCGTTATTTAACAGATGAAGAAGACAATTAAGGCAATGACAATTTCTGTACACAATGACAGTCCAAGAACAACATTACGTGACGGAAATGAAGAACATGTGTTTTTGACTAAATACACCATGTTACAGGAGAGATACAAAGGACTGTCCAAACATTAAGTGGACATTCGATATGTACTTTCCTGTAACTGTATATATAGCGGTCACACATAAGTTCACCACCCTCAAATCGACCAGAAAATCAAACATAAACACAGATAAGTGCCTATCGAGATTCAATAAAGAACATGGTATTGGATTCTAGGCGACAAACCTCTTCCTCGCCTTCTTTTTGAGGTTGTTAATAAGTGAGTAATGAGCAAGCCTGCGATCTTAAATATACATAATTAGCCGGACCTTGAACTGTATCTTACAGGCATAATCTTTTTCCGAAAGTACAAGTAAATTTCAGATCTAACGTGGGTTGTCATTTGATATAGACTTTTACCAAACAACTATAAGAGTATATCTGTTAAGCGAGCCTCTGGTGAGATAAAACATGTGTGTTAGTCGAGTTGAAGTTTTCTGAACTGCCAATCAATGTAAGAATATTTTAACACAGAACCGCAAACGAAAGACACTGAACATGAAATGGCGTCATATTAGTTTGATGTGTAAGTATTACTCGAATAACTTTATATATAACATGATTTATATTTAGACATTGAATATAGTTTACATAGAAACAAACGCCGACAAGCGATGAATGAAAATCAGTGATACCAAAACAAGAACAATTTAATTAGAATGTAGCCCTATTGAAATCAGCGATTAAGAAATGATCTAAAGGTAACATTTTGTAGACCTTTGTTATTCAAAAATGTTTCTAAATGAAATGATGGCATCTTTTATATTCATATTTATTACCGTAATAGTTTACATTTCCATTCCATCGGGAGGGTTAAACCTTTTTAATTAACAAGGTCGGTGTACAAAGTCTCTTCTCGTCTCTAAGCTAATGTCTCGTGAAAGCTGTCCAAAAACAACATCTTCCAACAAAATTACGAATCTATCTAAGCCGTTTGATGTACTTTAAACAGAGGATAATAAAAGGTTAATGGTCAGTTTTCTAAACGGTAAATGTTTCCAACAATATTTACAATATTTAGAGCCCGTCGACTGAACTACAAACAAATATATGGACAGGTGTTGTGGTATTGAAATGCTGTTAGAAATGTAGTGTAAGGAATGGTTTAATTTACGACAAGTCAGTAACATTTTCACAAACAACAGTAGTATTGTTGTGGTCCATGAGAGAATATTAATTTTTGACTTACTATATTATTGTTCATGCACGTTTTTTTATTTGTATGTGGTTAATGGCGCTTGCTATACAATTTTATTCCATAAGCTATTAACGCTTATATATATGAAATCATATCGAATAAAATTAGTACGTTGGCATGTATTTTTTGTTTGCTGTTTCAGTTTTACAACATGTTAACCTTTCTTTATGAGAACTATTTCAAAACTATTTTTATCGAATGAAGGAAACCATATTTAGCCCTCAACATGATTAACATATACTAAATACTCTTGTTCGTACCGTGCCGGAATCGAACAAATAAACTCACTCGTTCCTTATTAGAACCTTTCAAAATACATAATAAAAAAAAGTCATTTAAAACATATGGGTCAAACATTCGTAGAAACTTGCCCTAGAAATTAAATAAAGCTGTTCGGTACTAATCGTGGGTCGGCGTCTGAGTGGGATCAACGTCACGACCTTATGGTTAACAGTTTACCGTAGTAAGTGTTAAAGCCCGCTGCTGGATGTCGACACAAGTAACAAGTAGAATACAAGTCATATTTAAAGAACATTTGTCAGTGTATTCATGATAAAGAGGCACAATGGTGCGAGCGCAGTCAGACCTCGTGGCGTATTACTGGTGTAGATACTGAACAAATGTATTCTAAGCATCTTAGTGCATAATCCATTTTTAGACAGAAATTTCAATAGGTTATATACACCGTAATATTATTTCCATACAGCGGTATATTGGCTGTCTTCATGAAATAGAAATTCAATTTTTCAAAAAATCAAACAAATCTGATTGGGCGAAAAAAGTGTTATATTCTTTAGACTAAGTAAAATTATACAATCCCTATAAAAGTTCCCTGAAACCATGGCTCGAGAAAACTCATTTCATGGAAACCAAGAAACCGATACACTGATAGCGTGCTTTCTAAATTCGTTAAAATGGATACTTTACCAGAAACACTTATTTGACCTTTCAAAATAGTAACATGCATTGTATAACACCACGCCCATTCGGTATAAATCATAAAATGTCTTTTACAAAATGTTGCTTCGTGTACTATGAGGTACCATTGTACGGAATATTAGTGCTATGAGGAATAAACATAGGCATGTTTATAATATTATGTATTGACGAGTTTGATTTATTCCTTCTAAACATGCCATTTAAGTCAAATAAATCACTTTAACCGTATCTCATTTTCAAGTATTGCGTATTTATAAATATATCACATAACTAGTCTTGTTTTGAATGTAATATAGCCATAACAAATATCTTGACATTACACTAGTATAATATAACATAGGACGGGACATGCCAACGACCCATATAACATGTGTATAGCAGCCTGTATGTGTGCTCTTATAAGTCACGTGATAAAAAGAATATTAAGCTCGTTGCCATTTAAATATAAACTTTGACGAAACTCGTTCTAGTAAAGGTTTAAAGCTCGCCAACGGATCGCTGAATAACACACTCCCTTAAATCGTTAAATAGAAGTTTATATTAAATGACAACTCATGTAAGATCTTATATTTATTATATGTTTGTTTTTCATGACATTGATCTACCAATGAGGTACTCACTTGACGTCTGTTTTCTTTACTTACAGGTTGGCGACTGGGCGCTTTAATGTGTAAGCTGTCCCCGTATTTACAAGGAGTCTCTGTATGTGCCTCCGTCAACTTTCTGGCTGCCATAGCTGCTGACCGGTATGTCTATTAAGATTATGCTAAGTTTGTTGAGCTCTTATGTCATAAAAATGGTGAGAATATACCGCTTGTAAAAAATAATATAATCTAAGAGGTCAAACTAGTTGGTAAGTTTTCCTGTAAATGTAACTCACCTGATTTTAAATTGGTATTTCGTCTCATTTGTTAGTTAGACATGTCTATTTTAAAACCCAATCTAGGCTTTTAAACAAACACGGTGTGGAATTTGTCGCGGTATAAGAGGCTCTCGTGTGCGTTTAATGCGAACTTCTAACACATCATCATATTTCTAGCTCCATATTAACGAGCTACACGCACGAGTATTTGACGATACAATGGTCTAAGCGTTAATTCACACGAGTACATATATTTCAGTTACTTGACGCACGAGAATTTGACTGTACATTGATCTTGAACGTGTTCTTTTATTGCAGATATTTGGCCATATGTTTTACACTGGAACACAAGATGACCTGGCGAATAGGGAAGATACTCGTGATCCTCGTGTGGGTGATGTCCCTCAGCATCATGAGTCCTTGGCTGTTCTATTACAAACAAATCCACGAGTACCACAAGCAACAACTCTTCTATTTCTGTGTACAAGATTGGCCAATCAAAAACGGGGAATCCGTGTTCTTCCTCGTGGTGTTTATCATATGTTACGTTGTACCATTAGTTATGATCATTGGATGTTATTCGATGATTGCCTTACGGGTGTCTACGAGGAATGCACCAGGAATATTCCGCTATAGTAACATCATACAAAAGTCTAAAGTACGGGTGATAAAGATGTTAGCTTTAATAGTGGTTCTGTTTGGACTGTCTTGGTTGCCGTTGTACGCGATATTCCTGATACTGCAGTTTAACCCACCGGATCCGCATAGTAGACAACTAGATCTGCTGGTGAACGTGTTTGCTCCTATCGCCCATTGGCTGGGAATGTCTAACAGCGGCATGAACCCTATCATTTATTGTTTCTTCAGTAAGACTATCAGGAAGAGAACGGTTGCTATGCTGGCGTGTTCTACAGCAACCAATCTACATAGGCCACATAGACATTTCTCCAGCACAAAACTCATGTCGTCTGTAGACTATACTAACGGTCAAATTACTCTACGATTAAACAAACCACAGTTGAAATCAAACATCCTTAGAAAAGGACATGGACACTTCATATGTGAAAGTACATTTTATGACTAAACATATTACGGAAATTTGAATGTTAACGCTGACTGCTCATTTGTGTTGAAAACCAATACGAATTACTTTTGATCCCGTGTTTGATAATATATGAACATACTACTTAAAAACGAACAGTTTTAAAACAATTCAAAGAACTTTCAAACTGTTCGCTCCCATTATATCTTCTAGTGATAAGGCATACTTCAACTGTCTAAACACTACACATAAACGAATTCTTTAGAAAGCTGTATTTGTGCATGATATATGTGTTTCGTATTTATGTATGTATTATAATAAAGTGCGTTTTTTACATTTCGAGCTCAAGTTTTATGACTTGTCTAAAGGTTATAGACTTTTTCTTTAGTTATGAAATCTAGGTGAGTGTGTTATTCTGCCAGTTCTCATTTTCACGACACTCTTCTATCATCTATGATATTTCTATGTGTTTAATGAATACACAAAATCATCTCCAGCTTTATGTACTACACTGCGTTCACACCGTTAGTTCTGTATTGACAACACACAACTTGTACGCCATTGAATTGAATGTAAACTAGATGTGAGAGCTTTGTGTGTTTTAGTTCAATTCTGAACCAAGCGATTCTGCTGCCTTAATTCACGGCCGGATACTGAGCAATGAGGATAAAGTGTCCTGCTCACAAACATAATGATAGACTTTGATGGGGTTTGAACTCACACGTGTCAGGCAACAACTGATTACGATACCAAATGAGAATGTGAATGCATTACTAACAACGTGTTTTTTGTAAAACTATTCCTATCCAAAAGCATTGGGAGGAGCGGGGATAACAAAGATATCAAATTGCGGACATTTCTAGTACAGCATGCTAGTAAACGTTTGTACAGAGCAACTTACAATCAAACGAACTAACAACATGTGACACAATGGGAAACATGATCATAGAAGTGGTTTCAGTATTGTTTTCAATTGTAACAATGTGTTGCATTAAACATTCAGATTCCATCGTGAGCATGTGTTTAGGTTCTAACAACAACATGTATAATGATGAAAGTATATCAGAACGATGTAACTATCTGTCAGTAACATTTATTTAAACGAAGAAGCTCGGATGTAACTATCTGCAATTAACATTTATTTAAACGAAGAAGCTCGGATGT
>ENA-OREC01001591-OREC01001591.1-marine-metagenome-genome-assembly--contig:-NODE-1591-length-11661-cov-11.901675_pt1 | contig 11661 bp, 7 predicted proteins | sample MGYA00248626_ERZ508543 | MGnify/ENA primary metagenome ERZ508543 (study PRJEB26211, sample SAMN05518279) | marine metagenome | isolation source: Puget Sound, Washington, USA | host: Bankia setacea... | reverse complement strand
TATGGGATACGTGTGTGGTGACGTATTGGTGATATTCTTGCATTGCCTCAAATATGTTTGGTATAGTAATACGAAAACGTCCGAAATAGCCGTTTACAAATGTTTTATTGTTTGCGGGTTAGGTCGTATAGTTAGTGTCCAAATGTATTGTGAAGAATTTGAGGTAACAACTATGTTTAAGCATCCTTGGGTTATCTTGTATCGACTCTAAACTATACCACATATAAGCTGTTAAAGGATTGTGCGATTTAGTTTTCATTTATCTGGGTAATTTATTAGTTTTTGGACACAAATCTCCTTAGATCGAATGTTCAGTAAGCTACGAAAATATTTGTATTAAATACGCAGATAAAGTCCTTAATCGTGATAAAATACATGTTTTGAGAGAATAAAAGGGCGGTTGAAGGTGTGAAGTTTATTTGAAAAACATACTTGGTCGATTACAAGCTCAAAACTCGGATTGTAGGTTGTGCTATACAGATCAAATGTGAAGTGGTGGATTTGTTACCGTTTGGTTTTACTTAAAACAAAAACATTATACAACAATACAGTACATGATCTAGTCTAGCTGTTCGGCCTAGTGCATAGCTACAGAGCGCACGACCTGAGCATGATGGATGTCGTATGGTATAACGAAATAAGCGTGTGATATATTATGTTGTTACCCGATGCTACCTGAAAAAGCGCTTGTGATATGTGATGTTATTCCACGACTAAAGTGTGATATGAGAGATTTACTACCCGGCTCAAGTGTAGATCGAGATCACGTGTGATACTGGATTATTTCGTATTCTATATTCACCCATAGGTTTCCCATTTCCTGTCTATAGTTTGTATGATATACGATTTATTAAATGCATTTTGAAAACATTGATATTGGGTTCAATAGATTTGCGTGTGATATCGGACTGACGTACGTGTGATATGGGGATTTACTGTATGTGTGCAATACTAGGCGGTACAAAGCTGTGAGGTCTCATTTCGACTGACATATCCATTATAAGGTTACGTAAGAAGGTGTCCAGTATGAGATGTTTATCTGTCTTTACTGGGGCCATTAATTATCCAGGACAAGGTAGAAAGTGATTTCATAGTTACCCTAAGGGGCTGTTTAACTTTTTCTTTTTTTCTCTCGTGAATTGTAACACTTTAGGTGGCTTGGAGAGATGATGTAGCTTGTTCCTCTAAACGCTCCCGGGTAATATGCCATCAATATTAAATACTTAAATGACACGTTTATACCGACGAATTTGTCACTTATTTGACATGCAGTTTGTTATGACACATTAGGCAAATTACGTGGGTATTGTACGATCATTGGTTTGACTTATTAGTCTGAGGAACAGTGTTAACTTAGCTAGCTGCGAGATTATGTGATTGTACGATAAAACAAAGAATAACCAACATTTTAGTATTTAGTGTAAAACGCAGAGAACAGCATCCGAATACGCGGAGTATACGGAAACTCGTGCTTCTCAAGGGGAGATACCAAATAACGTAGCACTTTTGACAGATAGTGATGTGATATAGTGTAATCTGATTAATTTTATGAGGATAAATCTTTACAGACGTGTGTTCCTCGCGTACACTGACAGAACGAGAAGTTTTCACTACTACCTAGCATCAACCTACCCGGCTTTCCGTGATTCGCCGTTTTCTTTTTACTTTTTAGATTATCTCAGAAAAGCGCGATTCCTAAGGCAGGGGTGTTTTATATGTTTATACAACAGAAGGATAGAGCAAAAAAGAAAAGTTGTGGAACTTCCAGTGTGAACATAATAACATGGCTTAAGACGTTTCTGCCGCAACAACGATCTTGATCACGGGAAACTTTTACCCAACGGATATATAGCGGAATTATCACCTATAAGAGTTAGACTTATTAAACTACTGACAAAAATAGTGGTTAACTGATATTTAAATACCAGATTCTCCGATTAAGCGATGTTACGGCCGCATAGCTCACCAGTAATTATAGCAGTGGTGCAGTCAGAGATGGATTTATACTGAAACCTAAATGAAAATCTGAAATATCTCAGAAAACACCTGAATCCAGGACTTTTAGCTCATCTATTTAAGCAGTGCAATGAGATATGTGAATGGTTGGTAATTACCTTCAAGACCCGTTGTGTGTTTATTTTGACGGGAAATTCCAAAATGCATGGAAACAGTTGAACTTGATTTATTCAGGTTTATTTCTTCAAAAAGCTTTTATACCGGCGGTGGGTTGAAATAAACAGACGATCCATCTAAAGTGTTATCTGTTTCATTAATCAATAAGATAACATACTGATTACGGGCAATACTATAATTTAGAGATCATTAAAATAGTGCCCATGCAGTGAAGAAGAAACGCACAAAAACGTACAAGGATATCTTCTTTAGAATTCAAGTGTTGTCTATTCTAATTCCTTACATCGGGCTTATCAGCTAACGTATCTGACAGCATTTAAACGTCTATTGTTTTAGGTCCAACGGTTTGAACACGGAAGTAATTTTTTTACGTGAGCACGTGGTAAGTTGTGCGATAGAAACATAGAGTAACTAGCACGTCAGAGAAGTTCGTGGTGCAGGTTATTTTGATAGTGTTTTAGGAATTAGTTGTAACCATATGTATTCGGCGATGTGTGATTCGGAGCGTTTAAAGTCAATAAAGGATAATACAAGTATGGCAAATCAGTGTTCAACAACGTGTAAATCCAGTGTTTCATTCACGTGTCCAATGGTGCTTAGACTTATAGGATGTTTGTGGCTGCTACTACAAACGACAGTGAACGCTACCTCTCTCCTCGACCTGGGAATGTTTCAAACCCCCCCTGAAGACCCGTGCTTTAATAATTCTAGGGCCATAAAATGTGTGCCGAACTTCGAGAATATCGCTTTCGGGCGGGAGGTTAAAGCATCAAGCACGTGCGGATCGCCGCCATCTAAACATTGCACACCAAAGCGAAGTGATAATGAACTTCGAAACTGCTTCATCTGTGATTCACGAAGACAATATCCGTCTAATTATCTAACAGACCTTAATAATCAGCATAATGAAACGTGTTGGGTGTCCAATCCCGGGGAGGAATATCAAACTAACGCCTCCTTAACATTATCGTTTAGTAAAAAGTTCGAAATAACATACATTAGTCTGCAATTTTGTTCAGCCATCGCAGATTCTATGGCGTTTTATAAAAGTAAAGATTATGGAAAATCGTGGATACCTTTTCAATATTATAGCAGTAATTGTAGCGGGTTTTATAACAAAGATCCAAGAGCGCTTGTGTCTAAGACGGACGAACAAGAGGCGTTGTGCTCGGAGAGTTATAGTAAAGTGAGCCCGAAAATTGGAACTCGTGTAGCATTCAGCACCCTCAAAGACCGACCGTCATCGTATTATTTCGAAGAAAGTCCGGTGCTCCAAGATTGGGTTACAGCCACCGATATAAGGATTGTGTTTCAAAAATTGCCTAAACCCAAATACATAGGGCGACTCCCGGGTGAGAACGCACAGAATGAAATGTTTTACGGGGTGTCAGACTTCGCCGTTGGAGGGAGATGCAAATGTAACGGCCATGCGTCGAAGTGTGTCAAAAGCACGGAAGGAAAGTTAGTCTGTGATTGCAAACATAATACAGAAGGAGCTGACTGTGAGAAGTGCAAACCTTTCCATTTAGATAGACCCTGGGCGAGGGCAACACCAGCACATGCACACGAATGCGTCGGTAAGTGATATTCCTGAATAAGATTTAATTACTGTGTGTTAATCCACCGTACGCAGGAGATAATGCCATCTACCAGAGACTAGGTTTATGGTTGTGTCATAGATTGTCATAGATTTTTGTCCAGACAGTCTATTATTCCTAGTTACTGCACTAATTGTCAGTAATTGATGTCTTTGATAATTAAGGGTGGGTAACGGAAAAGTGCAAGATTATGGAAACTAACAGCATCGACATTTTAGCTTGGCTTGAAGCGTCGACATTTCAGTATATTTACGTTCACCTGGCCGCCATTTTGTAACTTGTCGAGGAGCATCAACGCTTTGTCTGTCTTGATTCCATTTACTGGATATGTATTCCGGTGCAAACGAATTCCTCACATATTTCTGATAAAACTAGGAGCAGCACTGCTTATCTTTGTAATGTTCCGTGATATTTTACGAATTAACCGTTATTGAATATTTAGAATTCATAAATTATATTTCACAATCCGCAACTCGTGTGTATATAAAAATAAAATTATATATAACTATCAATACTTCAGATATGACCGCTTTAAAGTTTGATTTTATTTGATTGTTTTCCGGATTATTTGACAATTTCAATGTTAAGTTTCAAAAACTCGTATTTCTTATCATTGGTATCCACCGGTGAAACATGATGAATGTCTCGGAAATAAAATACTTCTTAAAAATGGTCCCTAAAAATCAACAATCAAGCATTCAAGATGTGAGAAAATGATACAAAAAGGTGTTTTACGAGAGCCCTGCTTGTAGATTAAGACTTTAATTTTGTAATAACACAGTACGAGCCGAATCTCTGTTTTTCGTTCCGCTATCTGTTTTGATTGACATATCGAGCTATTTCAAATGATTTATCTTCCAAAAGTTGCAGGTTTTTCGAGGATCGTTTCTGGTTGAAATGTATTTTGCCAGCATGTGTTAAAGAAACATTTTTACCAGATGGAATCGTTCATGATAGGCGTCCATTACTTAGGGTCTGTCAAATATATGTTGGAAGGTTCTCTTGTTTGTATCTTGTGTGGTACCCTGGTTTGTTCTCTCCAAGGTTGTCAACCCCGAGATATAAAATGTATTTATCGCCCAAGTTGGTTGTGTTCGCTTTCTGTTTATTTCCTTCAATCTAGTTCGTAAGTTATTAAATGTTTTCTTATGCTTTGGAATTCATCAGAGGTAATATAATGTTGGATTTGATATACTAGTTTGTATAGTATATGGAACTTCACACTGACATCACACACATAAATGTCCTTCTATATTATTAATAAAAATGCCATGTTGAGGTTCCCTGCAGTATATATATATTCTTACAAACATAATTTTCTCTCGATTTTCAAAATACTTCTCGTCTCATATATACCAGTTACGTTTAGTACCAACCTCCAATCCATGCTAAATATAAAATATAAACTTGTTTCCTAAACGCTAGTAGACAAGTATTTGTTACATGCATCTAATACATGTATATTATATGCAATCGACTATGGTACAGAACGTGCACTTCCAATCCACAATCACGTGATAGATATCAATTTTATATTACGCGAAATTCTTGTCTTATCTTTTTTACATGCATTTCATTACGGTAAATTTGTAAATACCTCAGGTTAATTGGCAAAGTAGTCACATAACGAAAATAGGTATGCACCGATGACGTAGTACTTTGGGCACTGTTTAATTAGATCTTGAACTTCTTGTTTTATGCTGTGTATAGCTTAGTGTACGTGCTTTTATTGATTGCATAGTTCATAGGGTGTTCACCTGATCAAAACATCCTTCATTGAACTAATAGTATCCAAAACTTAGTCTATCTCAGTAGCCTGGTAGAATTGTGTACGAGCAGGGTAAAACAGTCATATATACACTCACCCAAATAATTATTTAGAACCGTACCACGTCCAATTGTGCAATTTCTAATAGAGGTTGATAACAATTCTGTCATAATAAACAGACTTATCATTTCAAATCAATCAGTTTCATGCAGCGAATCGTCTTAGCTAAGTTTTACGAGATGGTTTGAGCACGAATCAGTTGGTGAAATCGAATAGTGAGTACGAAAGCGATGTAAGTGATTTTCGGACGAGGGCCTTTGTAGTTTAGTTTCGCTTTTCATCAACACAATGCACGAGAGCAAAGGTGTTGTTGGGGAAGTGTAGATAAGAAATTCATTTTTTTGTAGCTTTTGTCTCATCTAAAAATCTGATCAACAACGATTTTCCGAAGTTTTAGAGATCAAACAAACACGCCTTCTTGTTGTGTAATGGCGGTCTGAACTGAAATAACGAACCACAAACAATGATGAGTATTGCATAGTAATGGTACATCATGATATCACGGTACATAGACGATTTAAACCCTTTTAACAAAAAACAAATCGAAAGCATACTTTGTTCATTTCAAATAATGTAAATAAAAATTAAAGGCTTTTTTGTTCTAAGCTCTTTTTCACAATTTGTATCAACAATTTAGAGGAAATTAATATATTAAAAAGAAATATAAAACTTTATCTGATATCAAACTTACTCGATGTTATCTATTATGAATGAAACCATATCAACGATGAAACATTAAAAAAAGAACAGTTATAATATATTGATGTCTCGGCTCATTTACGGCATATACAGGCTATGAAACAAAAGTACAAGATAATATTTACATCAACTTTACAACCTCGAAAAGTACAGGTTTGTTTAGTTTCAACAAAGTAGACTACCTCAACATGGTTATTTAAGCAACAAGCAAATTGAGAGAGAAAAAATGTTTTGTAAATCAATAAATGTCATTAAGAAGACTTTCATTAAAACGCGAATGTCCAAATAATGTTGGTTTATTAATGGCACACATACTATTTCAGTGTTCTCTCTGATGTTTTTATATATAGACTCAACCGTAAAATTGAGCAATGAAGCACATGAGTAGTTTAGCGTTATTTCTAAGACATGAGTTGCTTTTGACAAACGTTCTTATCAAAACAAAGATCAAGACCAACATCGTATTCCATAAAATGTATCAAGCAACTCATTGGAAACATTCACACATCAGCAATTTAAGTTTTCTCTCATTTGAATTTGAACCATTGGTATTGTCATCTGCCAGCGTATCCGATGTAGAACGGATTGTACTTTATACGCGTCAAGCAGACCTTCAATAAAACACATTTGCCACACACTGCATCCTGTCTTGGCAGCCCCTCCAAAACCACAGTGCCCCTTGAAGCTACCATTGTCTGCTGATGCCAGCCCTGCCAATACAAATCCCACGTGATCTTGCTATGTGTACCTGTCAACTATAGGGTTAATTAGCATGCCTCAGTCAGGTGAACGTCAGGGGTTTCAATGTCCCGCTCCTAATTAACCTTCTCCGTTCAACGAGGACTCTTCTTTACAGTTTCGATCATTTTCTTGTATTATCTTTCATTCTTCTTCATTTACTTTCGTGTGTCATCGTTTGCTGGCGTTTGTCTCTGAAGAAAGGCCACAAGAGTCACAATCTGGCCCCCAACGACCTGAGATCAACTTCATTATCGAGCCGTTCTAGAAGGCACTTGTCGACAAATTGCTATTTGCCAAAGTCTAATTTGACTGCTCTTTTCCCTACTTGAGAGGAGTGAATCGTTAACCAAGAGTACAATGGACTTTTGGTCAAGTACTTACTTTATACGTTCAAACATAATCCGAGCGTCTTTGACAGATCCAGCGTATGCGGTCGTTGCTTAAATATAACTTACGAGTCATATCTCAAGTTACGCCATTTACTCGCGTGCTAAAAGACCAGCTTTAGTTGTAATAGTTATTTTTGTAAGTGTGTTCATTTGCCAACAAAGCAGTTTTGAGCTCTTGATTAAAATTGGTATTTCATTGGTATGTTGCATACGTATAGGACACAACTCGTAGGGAAATTACACTCAACATTAAGAATGACGTCGCCAAACTGGGCCAGCTCATCCGATTGATCAGAAACTGATTCACCAACACATACTAATATGGAATTATTAACGGGTCCTTTATTTTCGCTACGTGAATTTGACTGACATAATATCATGGGGTCTATCTGTATGATTAAGGGAGGGCGTGGAAGCATTGTGGACAACATGTTGAGACTCTTGGAAGGTGGTCTGGTCGGGTTTTCTGTGAGGTTTGACGCATCTAGTGAATACTTGGTTACAATTGCTGATACTTTCCACATATTCCCTGACTGCGGGGCCCACTCGTGCATAACATTAAATCTATCTCCCTACCCCGAGGAATAATTAGTACCTTACTGGTATCAATATTGGTACACCGTACAATTTAGAGAATTGAATTTCAAGCTTTCACATAAAGAAGACGCACTTCAAAGGCGGGTAAGGTATAGATAGAGTCACGAGAGAGGGATTGTTCATTTCATAATTAGATGTACCCACCTAGTCGAAATCAACGTAGACTGTAATTTGGTTTTTAATTCAAATACTTGATACCGATGAAATTAATCCGTGGTACTACATAGTTGTGGTCGAAATCAAAAATAACACATACACTATTGGGATGACCGACGAATGGTCTAGAAATCCTATTTACGGCCTTGTTTATTCTTCATTTATTCTACGCTTGCACCTGCGCTTAATCTGCTTCCGCTGTAATCCGTACGAATGGTAGTGTCAGTTGTGCCTAAAACTCCGCCGGCACACATTCCACGGGTAGCTTACAACTCTTTTATTGCACTTTCTATCGTTCCTAAATGTTACTTAAACGATATATTTAGCAACAATAGCAATCCCGTATTAATTAAATGGAATTTTCAGTAACGTTCCAATGGTGGGAAATTGATTACAATAAGCCTTGTTAATGATTAGTGCTCATTCGCAAATAACACATTTTTTGTTTTGTTTGCTTTTCAGTATTTTTCTATCATCTGTAAAATGAGATTTAGTAACATGTACCCATAAAAACATACGCAAACGTCTTTCTATTAATAGAGCACATATGTTATACATACATCAGAACAAGCAATATAAAATACGTATTATCAAATGTAGTGTCTAAACACTAATTTGTCCGTACATACAAAAATATAATAATAATAATAATAATAATGATAATAATAATCTTTATTTATAGAAGGTGGCACAAATAGACTTTCATGTATACATTTGATCAAATAACACACATACATGTCTTATTTTTATGATAGCCTTCTGAAACCAAAGTAAACACACGAGACACATGCACGCACACACACGAACACACACGCACGCACACACGCATCCACGCACGCACGCACGCACGCGCACACACACACACACACACGCACATACACAAGCCTCAGACTCTATGTAACGACAAACACTCAGACAAGTAGACTTTAATGTATCAAAAGCACACATAGTACAAACGAGTAAACATCCGATACATGTACTGTCAATCACCATGTATACGTTAGTTACTCTATGTTATATCATAATACCAGTATAATAGGGATGTGGTAGTGATACCATATTTACCATTAATTGTCAAAGTCTCCCGCTGTTTCCTTGACCAAGAAACTTTCCCCTTCTTTGCGTAGTATTGGTTGGTACCAGGAACGGATTCGAGCGTGTTTTCACAATTGAACACCAACACCAAATTATATAATAGTAACGTATATGCATAGATGCCTTATATTCGTTCGGGTAAAGATAATCAATGCATGTATGCCCGTCTAAATGATTACTGCTATATTGTAGTTTTTAAAAAAAAGTTAGAAATGTGTTTTATTAAATTAGCTTATAATGTGCCATGCACGTGTATCGTTACATACCTAATAAAGTATTTCTTTTTTGAAATAACTGACATATTCATTTATCAATTCCACATTTATCGCTTAATATACAACTCTATTTATAGCAATGTAATACATTTTAAACAAAAAACAAAGCATTGATAAGCCGAAGAGCTCAATGAATACAAGCATACGAATAATGTGATGAAGAAAGAAAATTAAATTGTGTCTAATGTAAGGACTTTCACAAACAGCAAGCTTGGAGTTTAGAGGCGGGCGACCCAGGGTATTGTATGTGTGTGGAGGACGGGGGAGGTGAGGGGAGGGGAGTGGGGTCTGGGATATTTAGTGTCCTGGGGAGATTGAATGATTGTCGGGATTTAAACTTTTGACAAACCCAGGGCGACATAACTAAAACCCCTCGTATACTGATAACACTGTTCATATGTGTGAAATGTGTGAAACTTATCACAAGCGCTAGTCTGAAAGATCGAATGAAGGATTTAAATGTGTCAAATAAAGGAAGGCTGCCTTTGATAAAGCACGTCTCTGTCCAATTCTTCATATTTACAACCCCCACTTGGAAGGTTGTAGATCAGGAGTTCACTAAATCAAAATCAACTATTGACTCACCAAATCTACAGGCGTGATCGGGCCCAAATTGAATGAAAAAAGTATGATACTTTATTAAACTAAATTTTCTACAGTCTTTAATTCGCTGCTTTGGTTTTCATTATTTGTATCACTAGTATCAGTAATTGTATTTTTTTTATTATCATTAGTTTATGATTTAAATAATAATTATTATTTTGATTAATATTATTATTATAATTATTATTATTATTATTATTATTATTATTATTATTATTATTATTATTATTATTATTATTATTATCATCAACATTATCATTTTTTTTAAATATTTTTTATATATTTTTTATTATTATTATTTATTATTATTATTGCTACTATTATCAATATTATCATCATCAGCATTATTATTGCTGTTGTGTAACCCGTTTATAAACACCTATTTCTAAACCTTTTCTTTAACTCGTCAACTAAACACAACTTAAACTACAATACGTGGATAGATTGTAAAGCTTTCTAAGTTTAATTGTTATTACTAATATAAGGAAATGTACTTCACCGAACGGTTGATTGCGAAATTCTTAATTTAGGATTACAAGTAGCTGATCATTAACTGCAAGAAAGTGTGTTATACAGTGCCGGAGGTCCGCAACAATTTGTGGACAAGACTTTGTATACTATTTACGATGTGTAAGAAAGGTAGCCATTATTGCATAGCTAAGTTATAGCTAGCGAGTTCAAGTAAGATTAACTATACCGTGGATTAAATATACGATGTAATGTAGAAGCAAAAACAAACAACTAAGAATAACTTAAGGTGGACACTCATTTATAAAGATATTTTTTTAAGAACTCGTCTTTAGGTTGTTTGACTAAGGTGGGTGGGTGGTATGAATTAATATGGATTAGGTCTTCAATAGTAACTATATAAGCATGTGTTACGAGTACTTTGCTACTTCTGCCATGCCCAATACGGATGGCTGGCGTTGGAAACATTGTATACATTTTAACCGAACTTTTTATGTGTACACCACCTGGACAGCAAACACCGCAAACAAACAGACTTTGGGTTAAAACAAATGAAGATGTACACACCTCACGACGACCCGATTACTCACTCTACCGCCATTCAGCATGAGCCAGAATGATAAAACTGTTACAGCGCAAAAAGGTGGCCATTGAAAAGAGCTACTGTCTCACAATGTTGCGGTTATATGGTACAGACAGTTAGCGGTGGAGTTTTTATTTCCACACAAATGACACGCATCATTGGTCATAAGGAGCTGAAGATTATTGTATAGTGTATCTAATTATTGATTGGATTCATTGATAAATTTCTCTATGAACAGAACAGAGCAGAGTTGTATACGTACAAACTACATCATCTCTATAACATAACATATACATATAAGCAAATACCAAGGTCGAATGGCATAACAGAGAATGCAGAGTATTTTTTTGTTTTCCCAGTAATTAATTCAATACAATTTTGCTTTTCTCATATATACCCAGTACATATATCGTGTAAACATAAATAATAATAATAATAATAATAATAATAATAATAATAATAATAATAATAATAATAATAATAATAATAATAATAA
>ENA-OREC01001590-OREC01001590.1-marine-metagenome-genome-assembly--contig:-NODE-1590-length-11665-cov-13.307301_pt1 | contig 11665 bp, 9 predicted proteins | sample MGYA00248626_ERZ508543 | MGnify/ENA primary metagenome ERZ508543 (study PRJEB26211, sample SAMN05518279) | marine metagenome | isolation source: Puget Sound, Washington, USA | host: Bankia setacea... | reverse complement strand
GCGAGTTATTATAGAGTTCTGAAACTATTTGTATATTAAAGCAGGCAGTCCATATTAGTTCGTATATTCATCAATATTCTCTTTTCATGTGTATGTTGTTGTTTACTTTTGTTTTCCTCTCGCAGTTTCCATAACCTTTGTATGCTCTTGTTGTCATACTTTTCTTGTATGCTTCATTTTGTAACATGCACAAATGTTTCACTTTTTGTCTTCGTCTTTTCTTTCAATTTGTATCTTTGATACCCGTCTTACTATGGAATTTAATTGTTTGCTCATGTATTTTTGTTTGTTGTTCTCTTTTTGTTTCATTTTTACTTTCTTTTCATTGTTGTTCTTTTGCTTTGTAACATATGTATGTAAATCACCAAATCATTGAGGCAATAAGGATATATATATAATGTACATTTATTCTCTCTAATTTTCTTTTTTATGTTACAAACGCCCAACAACTATAAATCTAAGGACCAAACGATACTTTGACTTCATGTCTCGTCTCGAAATGTCAAAACTCAGATCTTCATTTTTCTTTTGTAGACATAGCACGAATTCCATCAAAAACCGAGGTAGACATAGTACGAATTCCATCAAAAACCGAGGTAGACATAGCACGAATTCCATCAAAAACCGAGGATTCGTTGGACATCCAATACGATAGATTTACTGGTGAATTTAGTGTTACTATTGCCGGGCATATCTACTCCATAGATACACACATTCCAATGAGTGGAGAAACAGAAGCTCTCACCCACCTGTCCAGTATCGGCATGGACATACATGGCTGCTACCCTGGGTTTATGGACAGAAATTTATGTAAGATTGTCTATATGACTACACTCCATCTTGAAACACGTTCTCACATTTTTAAACCGCTACAAGAAAGTGACACTCGTGTTTCTAGGCGATATAGTTTCTTTTAGAATTCTTTAGTATGTTTACTTGTTGTCAACGAACCTGGCAGTGTTACGTATACATCTGTCTTACAGTAACATAACAATAAGTATTTACATACAAATGCGACAACAGAGCGGTTTTGTAATTTAAAAAATGATCACATAGAAATAATCATAATCCGTTTTCATTTTGCTTTCAATATCCTATCTCTCTGTTTCAGATTTATCACAACCTCCCATTTATACCGGTCGACATATAGACAGCTATCACCTGTGTCAGGAGTACAACATGAGTTCTTTATCAGATGAACCACCCAAATATCAGTCACTACCGTCTGAGAGCAGAAAGCACACAAACTCGTTAAGTGACGACACGTTGGTTGGAGAGACTAACTCGCCGCGCCCCGGAAGTATTTCAGACTCTACACTGGAAGACAACACATACTCACCTGATAAAAAAGAACAGGCCAATTTTTTAGACATTTCTCACTCTTATCGAAACGTGAAATCAGACAGTGACCAATCTAGCGTTTCAACAGAAGACACCACAGATTTTAGTTTTGACAGAGCATTTGGTGAGCAGTGTGACCATTTCCAAGAACAAGACTTAGCATCCTACCCTCAATTGATGACTACCACCAGTAGTTTACAATACACAGAACCAACACACTTATTTAATTCATTTACCAGACTGTTGGATGACAATGGTCCCTCTAATTATTACTCGTCCCAGCTCCAACATAACACAATGCAGAATAATAACAGTATTATACCTCTACAATCAACACTGCCTACAAACAATTGTTATCAGCCCCAGATCTCCGCAAATGACTCTACACTGTCTGGTGACATGGATTTTATGTGTTCGAATTCTTCCTTGGCACATACTACCTCTTATGCAATGTCAATGAATGCATCGTCAATAGTTTCAATGAATGCCAACAGCATGACAACAGTAACACCTTCTAACTGGGCATACTCCGATGTTCAGCCGCCAGCATACAAAGGTGAGTGTTATGGTTAACTTATATCACAGACTTTTCATTTTTGAAGAAATAAACAGTCCCATTCAAATATATATAGTTCAATTCAATTCAATTCAATTTGCTTTATTCATATATACCCAGTACATATACAGTGTAAACATGGGCTCAAATAGAAACTATAATAGAAAAAAGTATATACGACAACCTTATTTAGATAAATATACTGAGGATATGAACATATCAAGGGGCCGTACTGTTCATATACCCTTTTGATCACCAATACAACTAGTTACCAGGAATGAGCGACAGTTGGTTAATGGGTATAACGCTAATATAACCGTTTACCAGAAATGAGCATCAATTAATTGGTAGGGGATAGCCCTAGACCAGTTTGTAAAATAGATGGATCATACCGTGACTGGAATGGTGTCAGTTTCAAGAGAACTTAGGGCTTTTACCATACAATTACAAGTTTATGAGTTTTGTTCTTTTCATAAACACAAAACTGTGTGATAGTTTAAACCCGTATGCTATATTTAACTTCATGTGCCCAATTTATCACAGTTCCATGGGTTGTTGTTTTGTGTGGGGGGAGGGGGGAGGGGGGTTATGATTCTGGTGACAATGGATGCAAGGTGGCATGCGATTAGTGTATTCGTTATCTGACACACGATAACTAATTATATAAATAAATGATCACGCTGCTTTATAAAGCATTGGCTTAGAAATAACAAATTAAGGATTTTTAGGACTTCCATGAAAATATCCGTAAACAATAAACTTTAAAAATAGAGATAAACGATGCGACCACTGTTTTGTTATTCACTTGATATAGCATGCAAAGAGATGGGTCATTGTAAAAACTGGTATTGGTTTATTGTGTGGTTAAGTACATGAATACCCTGGTTGTGTTCGAATAACGAAATCAGCATGTGTTAGTTTTCACTAGAAATGACATTGCAGGGAAAATTCCGAAATTGCTTTCTGTAAACTTATTACAAATGCATTGATAACGTGTATATATTCTGTATTTCCTCCATACTAACAATACCATATAGGAGAGCAGAAAATATGTTGAAACAAACGAAACAAATGTCTCACTTAAAAAGCTGCACTAGATTAAACAAATTGAAAGGACATATATAATATGGATTACAATGAGCAGTCAGTGTTCAAATTCTTTAGAAATAGAGAGAATTCTATAGAGAAAGTAACTGTCCCACTGAATGTTAAACTGCTTATATTTGTATTTGTTATTTTTCTCTTGTTTGTAACTGTTGTTACTTTTGAGTATTGCTTTGAAATCAATTAGGTTGAACGGTCACATTGTGTCATAGATTTGCAATTTTTCATTCACATTAAAGTGAAGAGAAATCTTTCTGTAAACAAGTATACCAGTGCAAATGTAACTTTGTTGCTTTTTACAGACACCGTTGCCGCCGAAGCTGTTTCTAACTTTGATGACCGATCAGAAGACGATAAGTGTATATCAACTACAGTTCAAAACACAGGGGGCAAGCCTAAGAGATTCTGTAAGTTAAACATATGTCTATAAGAAAACAATGGTTGAAGTTTGTATGTATATTTAAATGAGTGGTTTACTAATATCTTACCCTGCCGAATACCTTCATAGTGAAACAAAAACATGTTTGATTTGTGCCGAGATAATATATTGACATGTCTGATTTTAGGTTGAATCTGATCATTGGTCTAGTATGCTCATTAGCCTTCATTATGGTACAGTGTGTTTGGTTTGTGCAGAGATAGTTTGTTTAACCTACAGTCTTGGTCTGGGTTTTATTTTATCTGATCTTAACTTCAGGTTAATAATATTCCATCTAAATCGAAAATGATAATAAATTCATATTGAAACGTTGTGGTTATCATGGTACAACACGAACAATTATATATTTTAAACTACAAATGTAACGCATAAATAAAACGACTATCGTATAATATATTTGACCCCCAAACATGTTTTTAAATTAACAATATAGCTATAAAAACTTAGGTTCATTAAAAGTTGATTTAAATTAAGATCATTTGTTATTACATTACGCGTTGTACATGTATACAACTAGACAACCAGTTCACTATTTCGTCATACATGCATTCTGAAAATGTGTAAACTTCATTTGTCTATACTGATAATATTACTCTAGGCAGTCTGTAAGCCGTGTGCATTTTCACGTTTTATGACTTTAACGAGGAAAATTAAGAAAATGTCTGACAGGAAAACATTCAATTTTACCGGAAACAAACCAAACACGAAAGGCGTTATTCAGTTAAAATCATTCATGTGGTTCGTTTGGATTACCGAACACATGGATTTATTTTGTATTTTTAAGTGTATTTTCTTAATTAGATACATATTCTGTAACCATGTTATTCAGAAAGGTATTATTTAACGTCTTGATTTCACTTTCATCTAATGGATTGTTTTATCATTTAAAGCTTAATATTTGTTTTATTCTAAATTCAAGTTTAAACAAATGCATCATTTTCAATTGCAATACTCTTGAGAATTTATTTATATATATAAAACGGTTAAGCTTTGTTTGCCATTTTCAATTTTATTCATATTTGTTTGTATTGAGGTTATATTGCACTCATCGTTTTCTATTAAAAGTTACCCCAAAAAATACATGTACAGCTATATTTATTGACTTATTACTTATCTAACATATATGTATGTATTTATAACGAATGTTTAAGTAGTATATGTTCCATGAACAATTAATGCATTTTCTCAGGACTTCATAGGGAATAGTGCTGTATTACGTCCACCTCAATTATAAACGTTCAATGTCTTTTCAGTGAAGCCAGGATGTCGGTTGTGGGAGTTTATAAGGAACCTTTTATTTGACCCCACCAAAAATCCTTCGATTATCTGCTGGGAGGACAGAAAAGAAGGAGTTTTCCGTCTCGTGAATTCTAAAGAAATCGCTTGTATCTGGGGTCGAAAAAAGGGCAATCAAAATATGAGTTATGAGAAACTAAGTCGAGCAATGAGGTAAGACCAGTTTTATTCTGACATGTACTAACTTCAATGATACTTTTACAGATATAATCTATTAATGATAATTATAATTATATAAAAGTGTGGTACTAATTATAAGAACAATATTAGTCTACTGTCCACTCAATGTATTTATTTTAATTCACGTTCCACTTATCCATTGTCATAAAATGTGTTTATATAGTTAAAATAATAATATTCACCTAAAATGAGGCGTGTTTTAATTATAGAGCGTGTAAGGTTATCCATGCGATACTGGCCCCGCCCCCTTTCTATGTAATAGTCACATGCACCTTATGCATATTCATATCTGAGGCATAACACGATACACCCTTGTTGAGAGCAGACATAGAGGTCAGTATGTGTAATCCACTGATCTAATAAAGAGCACAGCATCTGAGTCAGGTCCTGAACATAAAGTTGAGAAGTGATCCTGTCGGGTAGATTTACAAGTGTCCAGTCTCAATATTACGGTTATCAAAGTACATAATACACGTGATACATTATACACTAGTGTCGATTCGCGTGTAACCAATTGGAGTGCATCTAGGAGAACCTTTCAAACCGCACGTACACATTCACTGTCTGTTAAACACAGTTGAAGTCTCTGGCCACATTCTGATATCACGATAAAGGTGCATGAAGAGTCGGCTTGCAAATGAACTGAACAATTTGGGTTCATTTAATAATCTGCTTAAACATCGACATTTCATGTATATTGGGTCATTTTATACACCGCGTGTCCGCCATGACTAGTTTATAATGTATAATTATAAATGAGAAGGAAAATAAGAAATGGAACACAGCAATGATCATTCTGTACTGGTTTTGTTATGGCTATTCAGTACTTCACAGTCGTCATCAGTAGGTCACTCGAAAATGTACCAAATATGTGTGTGTCAACTTGATTATAAATAACACAATCATGTACTTTGAATTAAAAACACACAAATGAATGCGCATCAAAGATTACTTGTAGGAGAACTACACATAGGATCATCTGGATGGGTGTAACAGCTGTGGTTTTGAATACAGAAGCAGACAGAACCATTTCGCATTTAAACATTGAGCTATAAGCGACATTTAAAATCCAATAGACATGTCAACAATTTAAGAAAGTAATGAAACAAAAACCCTGTTTAACAATGGTTAACAACTTATCGTCTTTATTATAAACAAGAGGAAATATGTTGTCATTTTGCACGATAAACATGGTGTATAGAATTGTCTAATTTAACGGTTATTTTTATTACTAATAATTGATACTTTTGTAACGATTTTTTAGATCCGAATGTAGTCTTAAAGTAAAGTTAACAATACAATGGATAATGTTCCTAGTCGAACAATTGCATTTATCATACTAGGATTTGATAATCTTGCGACATTGTTTTGCTGGTATTTTGTGCACACGTCTTTGCTTAAAACGTGCGTATATTAAACATGAAGGTATCGCGACCCACGTTCAACAACACATGTAATACACACCATAGTGATGATTCTATCGTCGCTGATACAGGGCTCGTACTTGTATACTATTTGATCTGACCACGAACAAAATATCTAATATCGTACATTTGAGACCGGTCCTGTCATTTCACTTGCTCGGTGACAGTTCTTTCAATAAATTCGTTAGTTTCAATGGTTTCAAGTGTTTCAGTGAAGATTATTTTATTAACTCTAGACTCGTGTTGCCGCCCAAATAGTTCCTGATACCATTAACAATATAAACGTCACCAATGTCCTCATGAATAAAGTAGTTGACCTGGCTGACATCTGTATGCCTACGTGAAACCTCAGTCAGACCATGACTTTGGGGAATTAATTTGATAATAGGGATGCCATGTTGTAGACTTCCCGACAAGGATCGAATTTATTTACGTGTCAATTAATTGTTTGCGATCATGTTTGTGTACAAAACATAACCTATATTTCAGACTGAAAAGAGAACATGAAGGAACGGCCAGTTATCTCTAATTATCTCACATATGTCAAAACAGTGTCATGTTTAAGCTTTATTGATTATTTATATTTCAACATTATGTATCATTTAGCAATTACGTGGTGCGTTTTACCTAGCCCGTTAATGCACGCGTTCAGTCGCCTCCCCCTCTTCCACAGCGCCTATACTACTTCCCCAAGTTTATGTCCTATTTTGCAATTCTTTAACATTAACATGTGAAACGGGTATCTTTCGTGTGAAAAGCTATAATGGTAATGGATTTTCTCGTTAAAACGCTACATGTCCATTTTCAGGTATTACTATAAACGTAAGGTGTTTGAGCCTGTTCTTGGAAAGCGATTGTTGTACAAGTTTGGTCCAAAGGCTACGGGGTGGCGGGAGAATGAATAACACCCCGTATACTATGAAACTGTAGAGGGAACTAAAGGGCAACGAAGATCTCTTAGACGGCTCGTTTTTAGAGCAGTACCAACATATAACAGAACACACATACAGAACCATATCGGAAACGATGCGAAACCTACAGATAGATACAATATATTCGGTTATTGTCCCATCAGCGAGTTGCTGACAATCCCAGTGTGTCCTCAGTCGTGCCATACTAAGAAGAGACCAGTAAATAATCAAAGCACCAACACTACATGTTCCAAGGAGAAACAGACTTGAATATATACAATATCCAGTGGATGACAAGATGAAAATAAATCAATGAGGTTTGACCCTGAATATGTTTATATTTAACCTAATGAGATTTAGTTGACTAGATAGGTTAGTAAAAGTATCTGTGTTGCTGGTTGGTGTATGGGCAATCCTTGATCTGTGAACTTTTGCAATACTAGCAAATGCATTTCATCCGAAAACAATGTTCTACCTTCAGTGATAATTCGATAGCATATATATTTGTATTGAACAATCCTAGGCACGTGTAAGTATGTACTACGCTGTATACTATGAACATACCCATCTATGATATTGAACATTCCAGTTTATTATGAAAATCAGATGACGGTAAATTACACTGCAGTACATTACAGCTTGTTGCGATATTCCATAAGCATTTATGGATGACCAAAACGTGCTTAATTGATCTCACTGGTCAACCACTATTCATATCATTCTATGTTTCATTAGCTTTTATTATAACTACACTGCTCTTTCATTATATAAGGCGTTCAATTCGCTTATGTTTTATTGAATGTTTATTATGTGTGAGCGCAAGGGATCTCCAGAAAGGTTGTGTTTCAATGGGGTGTTGATTTTGTTCTCTTTTTTCTTTTCCTTCTGTTTTCCCTTTTTGTGTGAGGTGAGGGTAGGCAACATTGGATCATTGACATGTCCGTATTATTTAAGCGCGGTTGTTCCAAAATGTTACGTTCTAAGTCTGAATTTGATATAGGGCATGCTGTTTTTTATTGAACTTCTATTGTTTCATAATCTATAAGTTTATAATTATGTAGCCATTTTATGTAATATCCGGTATATGGAATCAGTATGGGCAGCTAAATCGATTACTCAAACTAAACAACGAATCGTTTCATATATATATATCGTTAAATTCATGATAGGGTAGTACATGTCCAGAGCATGAAGATGTTTAGTGCAGAAATTTACTTCATTAAATTAATGGTTTTGCAAATATTTGTTTACCTGAGTATGTATGAAAAATTTACTTATCATGAACAGTCAAAGCGAATACATAAGCAAGACTCAATGTTTACATCGGTACAATGTGACACAGAGACTGAACGAGTTTGTTTATCATACTAAATCGTATAACATAGAAAACATTTTAAACAACCATTTTTTCTAAGCGATTTGCAATACAATGCAATCTTACTAAGCAAAGAACACTTCTTGACTTGAATACTTCACAAACGTGTTTGGTCCAATTGTTCAACCATAACACTTGTACTTGCAATGTTTGCTTGTACAGAAAGGTATACTGTATATATTTCTGTAAACGTTCTAATTTAAACCCGCAGATGCATTAACTAAATTTAAACACGTATTTACTACAGTGTTTTTGTTTATCAGACGAATACGCTGTGAGGTATTTGAACCATTGCGTGTACGGTTTACGAGTTCAGCTTCGAGCGGCGGTGTCCCTTGACGCACTACCCAAAACAAATGTTCTAATGCAGTTCGTTTACTATCATTCTTAGAAAACAAGTGATACTATCACACACTATGCACCGAACTAGATAACTGACAATTCGTCTCAAAATATTCACATTATAAACAAATGTATTTGCTTCTTCATTCTTGGAATGAAATCATTTGTTTGTAATTGTATAATGTTGTTATATCCATATAGCGTAAGGAAAATGGCAATGTGTATATCACCCTTTTAGTTAAAATGCAATTAATGAACGGAGAATTTGACAGTTGGTTTATATAGATTCTGTTCATGAATACAGTATGTGTTTTTGTAGAATAGTTTTCATAAGCTTTTACTATTAATTGAAATCGTTAATTAGCTTATTGTATGTAGTGTAGTAGTAGCATCCGTGAACGACCAGATACGAATAAACAATGACCTTCAGTTAGTGTAAATAGTCAACAAAAGAAAGTGCTCTCGTATAGTCTGACTTCGGTACATTCAGAGCAGACAATCCACCGACTCACACGTTTGCTAGCGTGAATCGTACATTAGAAATTCAGTACTGAACGGGTAGCCTTATACATTGTAATTTGATAGTTGTTTGAACAAAGCACTCGTTGAAACAGTTGGTTAACTTTAGTGCCTGGTTAAAACCATTAGTTTGCATTCATAAACACGAGTGACTAGAGGTAAACCATGCATTATTGTACTCAAATTTCAAGTATTTTGATAGATGTTTAGTGTCCATATAGTTGTCACATTAAAAGACGTGTTTGAATATATAGTTTGGTTCAATAGATATTGACTTTTGCTCACGACAATGCTCAAATGTGTACGCCATGTAATATTGACTTCGATTAAGAAGTGTTAGGAAATTTGTAAATATTTATTATGACAAATGTTGTGTTGACAAAATTGTTGTTATGTAATTTATTGAAATAAAATATATAAATAATAATTATTTGTATTATACTATGTTACATGCATCTATTATGTTTTGGTACGTTCATGATTAAGGTCGAGACGTTCCATGAACGTGAGTGTTCTACAAAGAGGGACACGTAACTGTATTTAAAATAGCATCATTAATCCTCTCTCTCTTCCAATAATAAGCTCATTCGAAGTAAAACTATAATTGCACCTGGAAGTAATAGGACATCATCACAATGGTGTAATTTAGTTGATATTCATTGATGTGTGGGATGTATTGTGTGTCAGTATGTTATCCTGTGGTACAGAAAGTTCTCCTAACTTTGCACAGTTTATCATATCTGCAATGCCTACACTTACTTCAAACACAGTTACATCAACTCATAACACATAACGCAGACATACAATGTAAACGAAATGATTATAGATTCAACAGAGTATTGGTATGTGTCAGTGATGATAGAAATCAAAGCGATGCAGCGCCGATGTTATTGAAACCTTAGTTAAAAAAAACTTCGCAGTAATGTATGTATTGTTCGAACAAGATAGTGAACGTATCAAACCTTTCATGCACACATGTCTGGATGAGCAATTCTGGATAATGCAAGAACAAAGACAATATTTAAGGGGCGGCGTGGCGCAGTGGGTTGCACGTCTGACTCGTAATGTGGAGGTCGTGGGTTCGAGCCCCATTAAAGGCCCCCGTTGTTACCTTGAGCAAGATACTTTACCCTTATTGCTTAGTACTGGTTGGTTCCAGGAAGGGATTCGAGCGTGATTTCACAATCGAATTAAAATAGATTGAGGGCCTTATGGAAGATTGACTTAAATGTCAAATACCCCCTCGTTAAATATCGTCAAAACCAAATGTACAAAACGTTCTGATCTAATTCAGTATGTATGAGCTATCATATGTTTACATGGACAAATATCTTAAAAGAAAAATATATCAGTTGTCTATATCAAACAGCAGAAACATATGTATGTCACCGTACCATTTTTTTTTCAATATTCGTTATGATTTCATATAGATATATGCAAAAAAGCTCGAAATACAAATGGATTGGCCTATAATCACCATAATCAAGTTAACTAGCTTCATAGTTAATAAAATTGTGGCCAACTCTATGAACTATGTTTATGTTTTTTATGTTTTAACATCAAAACAGATTATTCATTTGGATTTTTTGTCGGGATAAAACAAAGACAAAATAACGCCCCGGTTAGATTCGAACCCGCAATCTCTGTGTTTGTAGATTCGTGCCTTGCCGACGGAAGCCCAAAACTACTCTACACTTGGAAACTCGTCCATTTATATTTCAACTCTTCCAGCGCTAATATTACTAAGTCGTATCGTGGAATGTGAACCGAAAAACGTACATTAAATTCAAGTAAATATTTAGGTGATATATGGGTAGTTAAACACATGTAACCCTATATTGCAGTTTTACAGTGGTTTTGTAAATAGACTTACAAAATAGAGTTCTTTTTCGCGAAAGCTTTTCGATAATGTTATGCAGTTCTCAGTCAGTCAAATAAAGTCAACTTTATGTTACGAAATTAGATACTTTCGGCTAACAAAAAATGTTGCTCGAATAGCCCAATATGTTACGTCGTTCGCACAAACAGCATTTACTATCACAAAATTACCCTCGGGTGAGAACAACACAGGAAACTTGCAAGTTTTTTAATTATGTCAAGAACATGTATAGATAAACAGAAACCGGACTTTACAACCGAAACTGTATGTGGGGATGAATTGTTTTGCAATACTCGAGA
>ENA-OREC01001589-OREC01001589.1-marine-metagenome-genome-assembly--contig:-NODE-1589-length-11669-cov-4.524241_pt1 | contig 11669 bp, 12 predicted proteins | sample MGYA00248626_ERZ508543 | MGnify/ENA primary metagenome ERZ508543 (study PRJEB26211, sample SAMN05518279) | marine metagenome | isolation source: Puget Sound, Washington, USA | host: Bankia setacea... | reverse complement strand
CGATGTTTTTTTTAGTGTAAACACACAAAATAAATCTCTAAATGAAGAGTCCTAGACCGTGCTTCGTCTCTCTTTTTATATAGAGTCGTCCCCCTCTCCTCTCCCCTCCTTCGACCCCAAAACAAACCACCAGGATTGGCCGGGTTTTTTATTCTCCGCCCACCAAACCTCCAAAATTTTGGGAAGAAAGGGATTGTTGGGGAGGGGGGGGGAAGGTATATAACCCCCCCCCCAAGTCAACGGTATTCGTATTTAAAAAAAAAGAAAAAAAGAGAGAACCAGATGCAGTCCAAGAAGTTGGTCGAGTTCGTAAAGGAGTTTTACGGGCTGAACGAAACGTTTTCCGGCGTCGATCGAGTACGAAAGATCAACGAACCCTTTTTGCCGGCCTACGAGACGGTCATCGGCGATTCGTCCGCGAAAAAAAGGAGTATACTGTTCGTAACATTGCGTATGGGTACGGGAAAAACGGTGCAAAACCTCGCCGTAACCAAACGCTTTCCGAGCCACCTGATAATATCGCCCCGCATCACGCTGTCTCAGTCGCTGAAATTACACCGAAACGCGGATCCGGAAACTCGATTGTACTCGTCGATAACGGGACCATTGTCGCACACGCAACACCCGAAACTCATATGCCAATTTCAGTCGCTGCACCGCATAAGGCGTATATTCGAGACAGAAATGTACGCGAAATGGCGAGTTTTGATACTAGGTCCAAATACCTGAAACGCGTACCTAAATGCCGCGTACTGATATACTCATCGTGCATTAAAGTCGGAGTGGATTTCAACGATTGCTTTTTCGACGCCGTTTACGTGCTCGTCTCAAAGAACCATCCCCTGGCTATGTCGGACGTTATACAAATTATCGGTCGCGTGCGACGTTTGGATAGGCTAGTCATCGCCGTAGAATACGAGGCGTATCTCCAAAACCGATGGAAGTAAGCTCGTCAAAATCCGAAAGAACCGCGTCGAGTGGCGACTACGAACTATCGAACTATATCATTACGGAGGAAGACGCTACCAACCTTTCGCATATGATTGGATCGCATTGGGAAATGGTAGGAGTAGGTTTGGGTCTAAGCATCAGGACTATAGAACAAATAAAATACGACAACCCTTATAAATGTAGATTGGCCATTCGCAACATGCTGGTAAAATGGATGGAAATGCCGGGAGGAGGCGTCGCGTCGAATTTAGTGGAAAGCTGTCGCGAGTATTACGCGTGTGACTACGAATTAGTACAATACCTTCGATCGAAGGCAATGAAGAAATAAAAAAAAACGCACACAAATATTTTCTTTGTTTTTATATAAAAAAAACTGTTGTTAACGTTTCAATGCATACAATATATACAAAAAAAAACAAAAAGTGTCTCTTTTTTTTAAAGACCCCCGCACACACACGCTATCTGTTCAACCACTCCACCGTCATCGAATCCCCGACGCATATTTTGTTATCGTATCCCGATACGCCGTTCTTGTGTACCACCATAGCCCCGGGTTTCAAGAATCTGTTAATCGACCAATTAATCTGTTTCATCCGTTTAGAGCCCAAAATACGTCCCAAAGCCGATTCCGGAACGGGCGGGTGTTGTTTAGATTTGGCTTTCGCGATTTCCCTGTATAATTCGAGAAACATCGTTTCCGAGATGATCATCGGGTGCGAGTAGACTACGGTGTCGTTCTTGTGAAGCTTGTAGTTGGAGATGTACGTGTTATTTCGGTCTATCAATTCCCTCACTTCCAGTGGCGGTAACACGTGAATACGGTCCCCTTCGTCCAACGGCCACGGTCCGCTATGCGTCAAATCGCCGAACCGTTTCTTGAAATGCGTATACACCGTGCACTCGTCGTGAGAATGCGGCCACCGCTTAATCATATCTAGCGTACTCCACAGGCTGCTCGTGCTTTTGTTTAGCTCGTCGACAAAAGCGTTTTTTTTGTCGCTGTCCGAGAGCGTGGAATCGCTACGGTACAGGAAAGTATTGACGAAATTCGAAGTCGAGAACTCGAAACTGGGTACGTTTACGAGCAGCGGATCCGTGGCGTGATGTTCGCCGGTCATTCCCGCGTCCACGTACGGTAATTTAATAACGTTCGCGTATAAAGCCATCTTTTTTTTCTTTTTACACGACAGACGAATAAGCCACCCCGATATCAAATATTTCAAACGCTTCCCGGGTAGAAATAGTTATGTCCGTATTTTCGAGAGTTATTTATAACATGAGACCCCGGATAAATACTCGGAAACCTCTGTTGGCCCTCTTCGTTGAGCAAACCCTCGTGAGTGTAGCACCGTTTAAACAGCACCAACAAAGTGTCTTCCGCGATACCCCGGTTGACGTTATGATCCGTAACCAGATGCATCACGAGTCTACCCAAACGCTGTTGATCGGGCGTCGACAATTGAACAAGATTAGGCACGGTGGTCGGACGAGCGGGATTCAGACGTATAAAAGCCAACGCGTTGCGTATGACTATTTCGTCGTACATACACGGGTTGTTGATCGAATACTTGTTGTGAATGTATTGCCCGTTGGTCGAGTCGATTCTTCCGAACACCAACGGCGGAAGGTCATCTCGAAAACGTACCGTTTGTCCGTCTTGATTTTTGAATGTTTTATGGCCGTGTAATTGTTCATATTTCTCCTCCAACTTTGCAACCCACTTGGCCAAGTGCAACATCGTCAGGCATCTGGTTAGGCCGTGATGATCAGTGTAATACGTTTTCTGCGGAGCGGGTTTTAAAGACTTGTCTTCGTGCCCGTGATTTCCAGACTCGACGATGAAACCGATCGGAATCATCTCGTCGTACCTGGTGATCTGTCTCTTGCCGATTTTACTCATGGAGTTCTTGGTACCGAAATTAGCTTCGGTAGCCACGTTAATGACAAAGTTTCCCTCGGGAGCCGATATATACTCTATGGGCGCCTCCACGCGCTTGACGAACGTCCGTAGAGAGCCGTTTTCCGTCTGCCGGAACATACCGAGATCCACTTGCTGTACCATGTTGTGCGGTGCGTGAGTGTCGAACGGGTATAAATCCTCGGAACCGACTTGACAATAACTAATTTTCTTCAGCGTAACGGCGTTCGGAGCGTGCGTTATCATTCCCAGAGAGGCGAACTGGTCGCGTACGTTGCTTGTGCAAGTAATAATTCCGGTGGCTCGCTTGAATGGCGTATTTTCGAAAGTCGGTTCCAGTTCTGGCATTAGATTCTCGGAGGTGTTCAACAGGTACGCTCGGAACAGTTTGCTCATCGCCGCGCTGAGAGTCGGTTTTTTCAGATGTATGCCCATGATTTTGTTGACGAAGAACGTGTACTCCAGGAACGATCTAATCATATTCGGTACGATCAGTTTTAGGTCGTCGTGCGCGATAATGGCGTCTCTCGAAGGCGACAATTTCAAGTCAGGCGCGCGAGTGAACAGGAATTCCAGCTGAGATTCGTTGGTTCCTTGGTTTTGGGAATTGAGAGCTACATCGGACCGAGTCTTTATGGCGTCCATGTAGTTTCTGACTTCGGCGTGCCACTTGGGAGTCATGAGCAGTTGACCGTCTTCGCCCAGATACGGTTTTATGGCTCGTTCCTTGTCGGTTAGACCCACGATCTCCTCCATGGCGGTTGCCATTCGCCTGTAAATGCGTTTAGGCACGGATATGTACACGGCCCTCGGGTTGGTTAGCTTTACGCGTCTCTTCACCAAATCCAGCGTCACGACGGGAGATCCCGTATTGTAGCCCGTTTCACGAGCCGGTCCCGTTCGATCCACCAGATACTTGAATTCGAACGTGTTTAAACTGTTGGAATGTTCGTTGGTGAAGCTCTGAGACATCAACAGACCGAGCAGGTCGGAACTGACATTTTTCACGATTTTCCAATCTATAACGTACACCATTTTTCGCATAATGTCGTCTTCGGAAATACGGTCGCTAGTGGTGATATTCTGCACGATGTCCGTCAGACCGGGCGTTTCGTTCCCGCTATGTATGGCGTACGAATCGTAAAATCGAGGTCGAATGCCCACGATCGAGCTCGCGATGCTCCCCGTTTGCGTCGCCATGACTCGTGTATATTAGTATACGCGGCGTTTTACACTACGAAACTAATAAAACCCGCGCGAAAAGCAATGTCGTCGTTCAGAAAGAGATACTATCTACGCATGTATCGGTCAAATCCGTACAAGCTAAGCTCGTACATTAATACTTTGGGAAGAAGAAACGGTAAACTGAATAAAGGGGAATTGGACATCATACCCTACCCAGTCGAGTTTAAGTCGTCCGTCATGTTGAAGTACCCCAACACGAACATCGCATTAACGAAGACAGCCTGCGTGTCGAAACGGGAAGCGACCGAACAGTGCGACGTACTCAGTCACGCCAGGTGGATCAAGTCCATAGCGAATTCGGACGAAGCGTTCATAAACGAGATAAAACGAGACATACACGACGGTTGTTTCGAGAGAAAGACGCTCATGAATCGGTCTCTGGTCAGCGCCTGTAATTTTTGTTGGTGCGGGATAACGGCTTCAAACGAAAAGAAATGAAATTCGTGGAAGGAGACGACGTTTTCGCCATCTACTACTACTTGAACAACAGTCAATCGCCGCTCGTAATTTCCAAGGAGTTGACCGCCTCGTTCCTGGTTGACCAAAACGATTCGGTCTCGCTCGTGTTCGATACTAAACCTTTTCCCGAGTTTAAAGAGCGAGCCGACGAACGGAAACGGTCCCTATACGCGATTATTAAATGTAAGCTAGTTGTCTCTAACGAACGAGAATACGATGACAACGACGACGTCGAAAGCGAAAATGAAGCCGGAATATGCGCAGAGTGATTACGCGCCGGTCTTGGAGTACGACGCGTACACCCGTATACTCGCGAACAACGGCGACGCCGAAGTCGATTTCATACGGGCGAGGGGGAAAAATTGGATCGTGTTGGAACCGGAGGATTTACTGGCCGGGTTGAGCGAGCGCTTTTCCGCGATCACCCAAATATACGAGTTGTCGAAACCACCCGGACAAATTAGCCGATTCGTCAAGTTTAGGACGATCATGGCCATACTGAACACCGTCACCAAAAACTGGGATACCGCGATGTCTAAAAAGGAATTTACCGAAATCGTAATGAAATCGGTACCCAAAATACCGGGAGGAATGAACCCGTGGAACGAATACGAACTGATGGCTATATAATAAAAAAAGAAAATAAAACCCATTTTTTTCTCGTTTTTTTATTTATTTCCAGCCACGTGATAATATACAATATCATATAATATGATTTTTTAGTCGTTTACGAATATTATTCAGCAACACAAACCCAGTTCCTTTTTTCCGGTTATCCAATGGTGATAGCGAATGTCCTTTAGCGACGCTCGTTTGCGGTAATCATGGTGTAGACATTTGCGCAGTAAATCCGCAGCTCCTTCCGATATGTATTTCACGTCCGCCGTTAAGGCGATGTCACTCTTAGTCACGCCGCTTTCGTCGCTCGGTATTTCCAAACCAATCAACAATCGATACAGAATTAATCCTAAAGTCCATACCACGAAAGATTCCGTCGTTCCTGTTTCACGTTGTATCTTTTCCGGCGGATAATACTCCCTAGTCCCGCCGGTCAATTTCGATATTTTCTCACCTTTTTTTATCATTACTCCAAAGTCGATTAGTTTCACGTTTTTGCGTTTGTTTATCACGATATTTTCCGCTTTTAAATCGGCGTGATAATATCCCGTAACATGGAACAGCGTCATAACGGCGGTGAATACGCGAACGAAAATCCCCCGTCCTTCCTCTTCATCTATCGGATTTTCATTGAGGTATTCCAACAAATCATAATCAAAATATTCCATGACTACGTGCACTAATTTTCGGTGTTTGAATGAGTCGTACAGATTCACGAAGCAGTCGCCGTACTCCCGCAACGCCCTGAGTATTTTCAATTCGTTTTCGTCATTCAGACATTTCACTACCACAGTTTCCCCGTCTCGTGAAAAATCCTCGCACTTCCAAACTTTAGCACCCAGCTTCTCTACAATACGAAACCGATCCACAACAGCGAACATATTGTAAATAGAGACGGTATTTTTGACTCTGCGTTCGAGCTCGGTTCGGTCGTCGTATTACAATTCGCGCAAGAAGTGGTCTGATAAGCCGGGGTGGTGTTTATCGGTAAAATGTTACAGAGCGTAAAGTCCTCTCGAGTTCCGTTTAGGTACAGCGATAAATCCGACAAATCGGACCCGTAATACCGTTGATAGCAGTCGGAAGATATCTGGCAAGTGGTCAATCCGTAAACGGGAGGCTGTATGGATATACAACAGGACGAGTTGGTAGAGTCTACTACGGTGAGATCGCCGGCTTGTTCCATTAGATGACAACACCTCGTACCGTTAACACCAATACTTTCGGTTTCCTTACACATGGCGCAATCCAACGTGAAAGAGAGGAACTGCTTGTCTAGCTGGCACATCGTGACGTACGCGGCTATGGCAATCGTCGCCGCAAACGCGACGCCAAAAAATACCGACTTCATCATATCGCTTTATTGGCGATCAGATTTAACTCGGAATTTCTGGCGAACAGCTCGTCGGGATTAAAGCGATCGAGAACATTTTTAATAAGTTTCTTGTAGTCGGTGTTGCGCGAAGTCGGTACTACCGCTTCTATTTTCAAAGGTTCTCTATCGTCTTCCGGGTATTCCTGCTTAATAACGTATCCGTCTAAATCTAGCGTGGCAACACCATCTTCGCCGAACGTTGCTTCCAGTTTACTAATAATTTCCATTATTTTGTCGTGGTAACAGAATCGGTCTAAGTACTCGCGTAGAGTCATGTAAAAATGACCAAGCATGGAGAAGCTTTTCATATTATCGCACACTGTGGCTATGGTTTTACTGGCGCCCGTATCGTCGGTGACCTGGGTCAACATCGTCGAATATTTGAAGGCAAAAAACGAGGAATTGTAAACCGGCTTGAGTTGCGACCCCTTAAGACGTTCATCCACGCCTTCCTTTACCTGCTCAGAAGACGTACCGTAGATCGCCCTCAACTTATCCACGCTCGACTTAATCGTCTTCAGACTCATCCCTTTCCGAAGGAGCATGTCCATAAAATTGCCGATGGGTACGTCGACCAAAAATTCGAACTGGTCCGAGGTTCGCCGGATTTTCGTTCCGTATATGAAAATATGCAATATATTGGCTAATGTCGGACCATTTATGGACTGCATCGTGTCGTCAAATCCGACATCCACCGAAATGGTTCTGATGGTTTTGTGCCACAGGACATTCAGCACATTCAACGGAGTGGTCCCAAATCGTTCGTAGATGTGAATTATCTTGTTTATCGCGTCCAGGCCCTCCAAATAGTTTTGCATAGAGTCGGTGCCTCGTATTCGGGCGTCTTGCACCGGAGCTCCACACCAGGTCGTTACCACGTACTTATCAGTGCCGACTATCAACTCCGGAATATCGCATATACCGAGCGTCCGTATAAATTCGAAGTTACGCACGGTTTCCTTCATCAACTTTGGATCGTCTCCGAGTAAATGTATTTTTATCGCGACAAAATTCTCCATCATGTCCTCGATCCCCTTAATCGTAAAGAAATGAGAGTCCGTATAGTGTTCCATCATTACGTCGGCCTTTACCACTCGGAAACTCCGCCATTCCGATATTGGTCCTTTGTTGTATTTCACGACCCAATCCCCTTCTTCCGTAGACTTATCGTCGAGGATGTGTTTAATCGATTCGAAGATTATGGATTTGACGGCCATTACTTTTTTTACCGGGTAGTTGGTAGAGGTGACGGAAATAGAGAGAAAGAAATAAATTTACAAATAGTATTATTATTTTTTTGTGCTAAATATTTTTCTGGTGGGGGGGGGGGGGGGGCGGTTTTTGTGTTAACAGTTCGACGAAACCAGCACCACTCGTTTCCCGTATTTTTGCGAAAACGCCCGTACGATCGCCTCGTCCAGATTGACAGAACTCACGAAGGTGACGTAGTCTCCGCACCGCTCGTCCTCTCCTAGCTTAGTCAGGCATCGAGTCAACCACTACCTTCTGGTAGTAACCGTATCCTTGTACACTGACGTGTCGCGTCGAGGCATAGATTTACCCGAGTCGGTATCCCATCGCGAAAAGAGCCAACATATATCGTGTCCGACGCCGCCGCCGGGACGGAATTGAATGTCTCCGGGCGTTCGTCGGTGTTCCTTGAGAGCCAGATTGTTCTTGCCGTCTCGCTCGATATACGGGTAATACAAAATGGGTTCGGTATTGTATCGTTCGGTACCGGAGCCTCGCAACGAGATACAATCCACGTCAGGCATATCGTCCCCGGGTCTTTGGGAATCAAGTCTCGAGTTTCGAAAGGCGAACGATTGGTTATCAGGTTCGCCAGTATGTGACAACAACACCACATCTCGCCCAGTTTACACGTACATCCGATGGTTTTCCCTTTCAGTTTAAAGACCTCGTCCATTAGGCCAAGAGCGTGTTGTTTGTATTTTTTCGCGCAGCTGTAGAACTTCGAAAAATTATTCGGTACGTACGGACTGTTTAACGGATGTAGTTCGACTCCGTCCAACGGCGGCCCCACGTACACGTTGTATTCGGGATCTTGTCGAACCCATTCCGCAACCTTTACGGGTTTCATATGCACGACGAACGGTCGCATTAAACTGATGGGCTCGGTTTTCAATTTTTTGGTGGCGGGTTGAGGTCCTTCATTGTGGTTAGGCCTTTTTCTAACGAGACCCGTTTTCGGTTTTTTCTCTTCATTCGGTTCGCAGTCACGTTTGTCGCGAAAAGACACGGGTAAAACCCGACACTTACCGATGGCTCGTTTCTCAAAGATAGGCATCAACGCCGCCACGTAATCTTCGGCTTTGTCCACGTCCAGCTTTTTAACGCTAGACGGCACGTAATACCGACATCCGCCGCTCGAAATTTCGGACAGATCGGGATTGTATTTTCCGACACACAGCGCCTCGAACCAAACGGCTTCTTTAGCGGTAAAGATGGTCATATAAGCCAGTAACTCTTGCATCGCTTCCTCCATGATCTTGATGCAGTTCAGCGTGTACTTGTTCGGGTCCTTTTTGAATTGATCTAACGTGATGTACGACCAACCCACATCGTCTCCTATCGGCTTCACGCACAACTCGCGACACTTTATAACCAGCGGGGTTTCGAACCCGTCCTCACGCATGCGCTCCACCATGTTCTGGACTTTGACCGTTTGGTTCTTGGCTCGATTGTGAGTCGCCATCTTCGACACTAGTTTCAAGTCTATCGTCTTTTCGAGCAACGGCACCACCAGTTTGGATCCTATTTCGTGGTATATGTGCAATAAAGCCATGCTTATGTCGCCGAAATCCATACGAAACGAGTCGAGAAAGAGTTCCATCACCCGTTTCTGAATGCCTGAGGCGGATTTTCTGGCCAGAGACGTTCCCGTGGATATGGTGCAGTTTTCAAGCGGCTTAAATCCGACGTACTTTTTCATGGTGTATTGGCCGTACGGCACGATGGCCTTTTCCAGCTCGAATTCGATGGTTCGACCGTCGTCGCCGTTGCACTTGTTTAGGGCCGGAATTAGGTACTCGTTCAGCACGGTGTCGATTAGGTAGCAAACTTTAATTGGGTTCGTCATCCTAATCGATTCGACTCCTTTTGTGGAGGTTTTGCATAACGGGCACTCGTCTACGGAGCAACGTTGATACGTGGCTATATGGCCGCACGGTTTTAATTTTACGCACAGCTTTCCGACGTAACACACCTTGCATAGCGGCACTCTCGACACAAACTCTTCGGTAATCGGGAGACATACCTCGCCCATACCACGAAAAAACTCCGTCAGTTCGGTGACTGTCATGCTCGCAAAATCTTTGACGGGTTTGAGAAACTGAGCGAACGTCGAATCGGTATCGTTATACACGACTCGCACTTCGTCGCCCCATATCCGCTTCAGTAATTTTTTGGCATTTAGTATAGACTGTCGAGCGGACGCCGTCACGTACGCCAATATCGTATAGTTGTTGAACGTCAGTCCCATGCCTCCGTAACCCGAATTTATGTTGATTTTCATCGTGTCGGATTTATTTTTCCGATCACTGGCCTCTTCTTTGGTAGGAGCCGTCGCGATGCTACGTTTCATGATGACTCTGGCGTTTAACATACCCTCGTATTCTTTGATAAAAGGCGAAGGAGCGATGTCCGATTTCAGAAAAAAAACGTAAAACGAATCCACGTAATCGATCAATCCCCTCTCCAAGTATCGGGTGTAGTGGATGAAATCGTCCGATCTTTTCGAGTTGACCGCTTCGAAATGCAGCCCTTCTACCAGTTTGTGTCGCAAGACGAAATGGATGTCCACTACCGTGTGAGCCGATATATTGTTCTTGATGATGTTATTCGGATAGCTCGATACGATGTCCTCCACAAATACGGGTTGATCTATGCTTAATTGTTGTACCGGTTTAGCCGTGAAAGCTCCGTCGAAAGCGGCCGCCTTTATTTCTAGTTTAATGCGGTTGGGTATTTGAAATTCCACCAGATTGTTCAGAAACCCGGCCGTATCGTCGGCGTCAACACCGGAGAAGTACGATTGAGACGCTTCCGCTATAACGTCGTACAACGTTTCGGATATCGTTTCGCCGGGTGCTAGATAATTCTCGTAGAAATACCGGAGGACTCGCACGTTGGAGTGACTCTTGAAAGAGGAGTACGTTTCCCACAGTATGGCGGAGTTTTGAAACGGGGACAGGAATTTCCCGTACGTTATCACGACGAAATAGACGAACTCAGCCAGTTTCGCGCATTCCTTTTCGCAGAGTTCCGCGCGCTTCGCCGAGCTACCCTTGATCTCGAAGAATTCAACTAAATTCTTCATTAAGCTCTTGTATTTGCCCGTGATCGGTACGCTTCGACCCCAATGACGGACGAACGAAACGAAAATCAGATGATCCAAGGTGTTGTAAAAATGGCCGTCGGTCATGGCTCGGAAAACCATATCGATGTCTTCGTTCGTCTTGCATTCCGAGGCGATTTTACTCAGTTTAGACCAGTCTTTTCGCAACACGACGCCGCCCGAGTGATACTCCCGTATCAGCTGGCTGGTAATATCGTGCTTAAACTGGGTCACTCCGCCGAAAAAGTACCGATTCAGCTCGTTCATCACCTCTATGGCCGTCTCTCTCTTGTTATTGGAACAGAAATCCGTCACGAAACAATCGCGTTTGTTCGCCCGATACGACATCATCTTGGACGGTGTCGACTTGTTGTTACTAGCGGAGCTCTCCTTGGGACATCCCGAGGTCTTTTCCAACTCTTCGTAGTAGATTTTCGCGTTGAACATTAATTTAAAGTACAATTCGGTCGTGATTTCTGTATCCTGAACATTGTATTCCAGCAACTTCGAATTTTTCGAGTGGAACAGTCTAGGACTTCGTTGAATGACACGCCTTCCATTTTTCCGATTTCAATATTGTACTTTTCCGCGGCGTGATCCAACGACGTGTTGCAGTAGTGATACAAACCTGGTGTATACCCGGCAAAAAGGAATCGTGTCGCAATTCCAGGCATTTGTTGTCTATGAACCCGTTATGTGTGTACGGACATTTCGGCGCAGGCGATTGCCATTCTCTCATAGCCCCT